>Ga0187894_10000633_pt1 | contig 47169 bp, 47 predicted proteins | sample GBC1701081metaG_FD_136650 | JGI IMG/M metagenome (GOLD analysis project Ga0187894, IMG submission 136650) | White microbial mat communities from a lava cave in the Kipuka Kanohina Cave System on the Island of Hawaii, USA - GBC170108-1 metaG ... | reverse complement strand
GAATAGCCGGGGAAGGCGTTCATAAGAACCTCACGAGCCGTTACTACCGTTTTCTTTCTGTCTGCAGGAAAGGGCGAAAGAAAAGGAGCGCAACTGCCACTGGCGAGAAAGTGTACGAACTGCGCCCCTCTTCGCTATTTTGCTTTGCTAAACTTTGGCAATGTTACCTCCGAGGTCACGTCATCGAAAACGACTTCAACCGGGAGGCCAAGGCGTAACTCCTCATCTGGGACATCGACCAGCCAACTGACCATACGTACCCCTTCGTTCAACTCAATAATGACTGGGCTGTAAGGCACGAGGTCGGCGAACTGTGGCAGCATCGGTTGCATTGCTGTTGTCCATGAGAAAACTTTTCCTTTGCCAGATGATTTCGCCCACTCCCAATCGAACGAACCGCACTTCGCACACATGTCGCGTGGGACATGCCGCCACGTGGCGCAGTCCGTGCAACGCTGAAAGCGTAATTCGTGTTGTTTGCAAAAGCCGTAGAAATCGGCGGCTACGCCACGTCGACGTGGTAATGGTCGTTTGTAGGTTGTCTCCGCCATGTCTTCTCACCTCCGTAGAATTGCCAAACTGCCATCGCCGAAATCACCCCAGCCGGTAACTAAACCAACCTGCGCATCTTTGACCTGCCGTTCCCCGGCTTCATGGCGGAGTTGGCGTGCTGCTTCAACAATGTGATTCATGCCCCACACATGAGCTTCAGAATGTAGACCGCCATGGGTGTTGATTGGGAGTTCCCCGCCTAGTTCTAGTCGCCCACCTTTAACAAAGTCTCCTATCTCGCCACGTTTACAGAAGCCAAGCGCTTCGAGTTGTAAGAGCACGACGTAGGTGAAACAGTCGTAAACCTCGACGAAATCTAAATCCCTATGCGCTACCTCAGCCATCTGCAGAGCTTTTGGTGCCGCGAAACTCAATCCAATCGTAAAAGGGTCTGGGCGGGCTGGGATGTCATCGGCCGGGTAGGGGTGTCCTTCGGCCACACCGGAAATATAGACCGGGGCGTGCTTCAGGTCTTTGGCTCGCTCGGGCGAGGTTACGACGACCGCAGCCGCACCATCAGTTTCGAGGCAACAATCAAACAGGCGGAACGGTTTGGCAACCCAGCGCGCATTCAAGTAATCGTCCATCGTCAGCGGACGACCCCGCATATACGCCTTCTCATTTAAGTGGGCGTGCTTACGCGACGCTACCGCAATGGCCCCCATCGCTTCATCGGGAACGTTGTACAATTGTTTATGACGCGTCGCGATCCACGCGTACCACTGCACTGGCACCGAAGCCCCATAGGGGAGATAGTACTCCCCAATCGTTGTGCCCAAGGCGCCCGGTGCCCCACCACCGCTCTCGCCACTGCCGAGATTACGCACGCGCATCGCTGAATAGCCATTCCAACCCAATGGGATAAGAACGTTTTTTGCCACCCCACACGCGATTGCCATTGCTGCACTCTGCAGAGAAGTGACGGGGCTCGCACCGCCCATATGTACGGCCACAGAATAGCGCAGGTCTTCGACGCCGAGGTTAGCGGCAAAATGTTCGGCGGTTGATGGAAGCGGTGGGGGAATAATCCCGTCGATGTCATGGGGAGTGAGCCCAGCGTCAGTGATGGCTTTCATCGACGCTTCAAGCATAAGTGCGAGGTCGGTCTTACCTGACCCTCGAGTGTAGGAAGTTTCCCCAACCCCGACGATACAGGCTTGGTCTTTCAATGGATACATACGGCCCTCCTTCAGTTCCTTCTTGCTAAGATATCCGCTGACGGCGCGGATCGTATACCGGAGCAAGGCCGATTGTAAAGCCGAACCTCGGCTCTGGGGTTTTGACTCCGCGCCTCTCGATTGTTAGGCTTCATGAGCTAGCTTCCTGTCGATACGGAGAAAGAGAAGACTTCGGTGTGGGTAGAGAAACAATGAAAATTCGTGATCTGTTTCAACTACAAGAGCAAACGTTTTCGTTTGAGTTTTTTCCGCCTAAAACTACGCAAGAGGTGGACGAATTATTGGTCAGGGCGCAAGAACTCAAACCCCTGGGTCCGAGCTTTATCTCGGTCACTTACGGAGCCGGTGGCTCGACGCGGAGAAACACGATTGACCTGGTTTGTCGTTTCCAAGCCGAATTAAATATAGTGGCAATGGCTCATCTGACCTGTGTCGGCCACAGCCAAGCTGAACTTCGCGAGGTATTAGAGGAGCTGAGGGATCGAGAAATCGAAAACGTAATGTGCTTGCGCGGTGATCCACCGCGCGGTCAGAGCAGCTTTACTCCGGCACCGGATGGTTTTTCTCATGCGCACGAACTTGTCACGCTTACACGCTCTCTAGGTGATTTCTGTATCGGCGTTGCCGGATATCCAGAACTGCACCCTGAGTGTTCCGATAAACAGCAAGATCTAGAGCATCTGAAGGCGAAAGTTCACTGTGGCGCGGATTTTGTCACTACGCAGTTATTTTTTGATAACCACGACTATTTCGCTTTTTGTGACCGTGCACGGAAGATCGGCATCACTACCCGCATCATTCCTGGGATCATGCCGATTACCAACTATCGTCAGATCGTCCGCTTCGCAAAAATGTGCGGAGCGTCTATGCCTGAAGTATTACAAAAGCGTCTCGAACCAGTAGCTGATGATTCGCAGGCAACTTTAGAGATCGGGGTCGACTGGGCTTGGCGACAATGCGAAGAACTGTTGGCTGGTGGTGCGCCGGGCATCCATTTCTACACACTGAACCGCTCATTGGCGACACAACGCATATTTGAACGCTTGCGAAAGAGCAGTGTGGCGGGGCTGTTACCTCCAGCGCTTCGCCCTGACCAGCTACCGGTACCACCCGCGCGGTAAAACTACAGAATAATGACACTCCTGATATGGCAGTGCTCATCACTTTCTCGCCACATTGACGTTCCTCCCAAGTGCGGGGTATTGTCGCGCCCAGGAGGGACTGTATGCCAATCTCGCAGCTCTTACCGACCACTGTCATTGGAAGTTACGCCCTGCCGCCATGGCTTTATGCCGCCAAAGAGCTGATTGAAGCTGGCCGCTTCGGCAAGCGCGATATTCAGGAAACGATAGAAGACGCAACGGTCGTGGCCATTCAGGACCAAACCCGAGCCGGGGTCGATATTATCTCGGACGGTGAGATACGGCGTTTCGACTTCATTATGGGGTTTTTCGACCATCTTTCTGGGCTACGGACTCTTGAGCCTCCGCGTAAGATAGGACCACCATTGTATGATAGCGTCGCACTGCATGAGGTGGTCGAGAAAGTTGATGCCCCGCGTGGTTTTGGTTTGGTAGAAGAATTTACTTTTGCTCGCAAGCACACCGACAAGCCATTAAAGGTTTGCTGCGCAGGACCTGTGACGATCGCCACACCGTTACGGATCCGTAGCGGTTATAAAAGCTCCGAAGAGTTATTGTGGGACCTGGCTCGGTTAGTCAATAAAGAGCTGCAAGCGGTTGTGACCGCTGGGGCAGATTATATCCAAATTGACGAACCCAACACTGAGACCCATCTCGTCCGCGACCCCAAAACCACCCTGGAGTTGTTCAACGCCTGTGTTGAAGGAGTAAAAGCCAAGGTCGCGTTGCACATCTGCTTTGGCAACTTGCGCGGCCGTCCTCGTAACTCTCGGCAGTATGCACCGCTATTTCCAATATTACTCGAAGCAAAGGCCGACGAATTTGTCTTTGAATTTGCTAACCGAGAAATGGCAGAGATCGACTTATGGAAACGGTTCGGAATTACGCAAAAGCTTGGTGCTGGGGTGATCGACGTCAAATCATTTCACTATGAAAGCCCCGCCGAGGTGGCCGATCGTATTCGCCGCATCTTGCAGGTAGTTCCCGCTGAACAGCTAGTGATCAATCCTGACTGTGGATTTTGGGAAACTCCGCGCTGGATCGCCTTTCGCAAACTGCAAGCAATGGTAGAAGGGACAAAGATCGTACGGCGGGAATTAGAAGGGAAGTAGTCAGCCTGCAGTAGTCAGGAGCCAGCCTTACGCCTAACAGACTATGGGCATATAGTAAAAGCCTTCTGTCACTGGAGGTCACTATGACACACGGAATGCAGCATTCTGAGGCACATGCGAAAACGGTTGACGAATACCTGGCTAGCCTCTCTCAATTCAATGTTGGTCCCTTATGGAAAGTTCTTCGACAGGCATTGACGCCTGAGCCAAAAAGTCAGGCTCGGCCGCATCTCTGGCGCTGGAAAGAACTCCGTCCGCAGCTCTTGCGTGCCGGCGAGCTGGTCTCTGCCGCCGAAGCCGAGCGTCGAGTGTTGATGCTCATCAACCCAGGCCTGGAGGGCCGTATCGCGACCACCCACACTTTGTACGGAGGTTTGCAGTTAATCCTGCCGGGCGAGGTAGCGGCGACGCATCGTCATACACCGAATGCCTTGCGTTTCATCATGGAGGGTGAAGGGGCGTACACGGTGGTAGATGGAGAAAAGATGACAATGTCTGTCGGCGACTTCGTTCTGACGCCAAATTGGACCTGGCATGACCATGGGAGTGAGTCCTCTGGCCCTGTCGTGTGGCTTGACGGACTGGACATTCCACTAACTATGATGTTGGAGGGAGTGTTTTTCGAGCCGTATGCTCAAGAATCACAACCGCTGATCAAACCGGTCAACAACTCGGTGGCGGAATACGGAAAGAACGGTCTACTACCAACATGGCAACGTTCCACTAGCGCCCACTCCCCATTACTCAAGTATGCATGGAAAGAAGCACGTGAGGCCCTGCTCAGTCTAGGTCCAAATGCGGAGAGTCCAACTGATGGGACGATACTTGAGTACGTCAACCCGGTAACTGGGGGGCCATCGCTGCCGACCATGGCAAGTTTTCTTCAGCGCCTCAAACCAGGCCAAAAGACTGAATTGCACCGGCACAGCACCAGTGCGGTGTATCTCGCGGTCGAAGGGCACGGGCGTACGGTAATAGAGGACAAGACGTACGATTGGTCACCCGGCGATGTCTTTGCCCTGCCGACCTGGTGCTGGCACAGACACGAAAACCTTTCAGCGAGCGCCGACGCGATTCTGTTTTCCTTTACCGATGTGCCAGTGATGAAAGCTTTTAACTTGCACCGTGAGCAAGCAATGTAAAGGAGATGTTCATGCTCCAGACTATGATTGTCGGAAGTCTGCCGAGACCTACGTGGCTCGTCCCGGCTGGACAAATGTATGTCAACTGGAGGTTAGAAGGAGACGCTCTGAAGGAAGGACAGGACGATGCCGTGCTGCTTGCCTTAGCAGATCAAGAAGCGGCAGGACTCGATATTCTTACTGATGGTGAACAGCGCCGACGGCATTACATCTGGGGGTTCTGCGAGGGGCTGGAAGGCATCGACTTTAGCCGCTTGGTCAAAATCCAGACTCGTGGTGGTCGCTATGGACAGTTGGTCGACGCAGCGCGTGTGACTGGCCCGGTGCGGCGCCGCGGATCCATCATGCGCGATACGGTGAAGTTCCTCAAGCGTCATACCACCAAGCCGGTAAAAGTAACCCTGCCCGGACCTATGACGACGACCGATACGCTGGCCGACGAACACTATGGAAATCGGCGCACCTTAGCGATGGAGTTAGCCAAAATTTTGAACGAAGAAGCACTAGAGTTAGAAGCGAACAGTTGCGACATCGTCCAGTTCGACGAGCCATGCTTCAACATCTACCTTGATGAAGTGGAAGCGTGGGGCATCCGCGCGTTGGAAGAGGCGGCGAAAGGGGTACATGCCAAGAAAGCCGTACATATCTGTTATGGATATGGCGTGCCGGTCGTGCTGCAATGGAAGACCAAGAACACCGACTGGAGTCACTATGCGCGTACGCTGCCGCTGTTGCGCACGAGTGCAATCGATATGATCTCAGTCGAATGTGCTGCGTCGGGCGTAGATCCTGCTGTGCTGGCACAGGCCAAAGGAAAGGATCTGATGGTTGGGGTGATCGATGTAGGTACAGAAGAGGTGGAGACGGCTGAAACGATAGCTGCGCGTATTCGTGCAGCTATGCAACACGTTGACCCTCATCATCTCTACCCGTGCACAGACTGCGGTATGATTCCCCGCTCCCGTGCTGCTGCTCGCGGCAAAATGAAGGCGTTAGCGGATGGGGCCTGGCTTGTGCGGACGGAACTAATTGAAAAAAGTCGGAGAGGGGCAGTGATGGGCTATCGTCCTGGGGAACAGGAAGGAAAGAGGTCGTGAGCTAGAGAAGGCCTGCTCCATCAGAAGACTCTCTGTCCTCTCTCAATTGTAGGCGATTGCCAGCTTTCTCACGCCTTCTCGAAGGGTTTGCCGCCAATGGGGCGAAGGAGGAGACTTAAGATGGTGAATATGAGAGTGGAAACTCCCCAAGACAAGGACGCGCTGACCGCGTTCATCCAATTTCACGACCGTGTCTATGAGTCCCGCGCCGCTCGGTGGCGGGCGCCAACACGACTAGAAATGGCCGTTCTTAACGGCACCAGCCCTTTCAACAAAGACCGGACGGTGCGCCCCTTTCTCGTACGGAACGGAGATGGGATGCTCGCCAGGGTTCTGGCAGTGACGGACGCTCGCTACAATCGCCATTGGAACGAGCGTCTGGGACATCTCTGTTGGTTTGAAGCCTTGCCGGATACGTGCGAAGCGGTCAAGCTGTTGATGGACGACGCCTGCGCATGGCTCAGAAACCAAGGTGCGGAGGCTGCGCGTGCCGGGCATGGCATGCTGGAGTTCCCTTTTGTCATCGAGGATTCTGAATTACTACCGCCTAACGTCCTCCGTCACAATCCCACCTACTATCATGTCCTGCTCAAAGATGCCGGCTTCGAGACTGAGAAGGGATTTGTTGATTATAAAATTGCCGTAAGCCCGGAATTAGTCGCGCGTTGGGAGAGTATGCTTGAAGCTGCGCGGCGTGCGGATTATCGGATCGTACCGTTGCGCGATGTGCCTGAGGACCAGCGGGTGCGGGAGTTTACGGCGGCGTTCAACGACACGTTCACCGCGCACTGGGGATGGACGCCCTACGTCGAAGCGGAAATGGCTGCACTCCTGAGTGCACTCGCACGGATCGGTACGTTGGAGACCTCCGTACTTGCTTACCGTGAGAATGAGCCGGTAGGGATGTTGTTGCTCGTCCCAGAACATAGTACTGATGCCGTCCTCAAACCCGGCCGCGCGCTTCAGGAAGCAGAGCGATTAAATGTCTTGGCGATCGGCGTGCGCGAATCGGCTCGTGGGCGCGGGGTCAATCTCGCCATGGCTAGCTATGGATTTTTAGAACTGGTACGGCGAGGAGCACGGTATATGAGTTACACCTTGGTGCTTGACGACAACTGGCCATCTCGCCGCACCGCCGAGAAGTTAGGAGCCTGCGTGTGCGCTAATTATATCGCATACCGGCGTAACTTTCGGTGAGGAATGATTCCCCCTCTCGATTCCTTTCCGAGGAAAAAAAGCAACACCAAGGTGAGCGATGCCCACCCTACGAGAATCACTGCTTGTCGATGAATTCTTTAATGACTGAACGTACTTCTTCCGGGCGTTCTTCTATCTCATAATGTCCCGTTTGTAGAACCACGACAAAATCGGCATTCGGGATCGCGGCGTCAAGCTTGCGTCCAAAGTCGAGGGGGACATACGGGTCGCCATCGCCCCAGACGATTAGGGTCGGCACTGAGAGCTTCGCTAAGTTGGGGTCGACCTCTTTTTCTAATAGAGGGTCGAGGTTGAGTTCTGTCACCTGTTTCAACAGTGCGACGCGTGCACCAGGGTCGTCTTGATAGGGTTTCAGATAGGCGTTGACGGTGGCAGCGGGCATCGCTTCTGGCTTCAGTACCCCACCTTGGAGCGTGCGCTTCAGAAACCAGTCTCCGGTGAATACGCCGCCAATCAGTGGCGTTTTGAGAAGACTCAGGCCTGGCGCCGAGTAGCCAGGGTACAAGGGTACGTTCATGAGGATCAACTTGCGCACTTTGCCTGGATTCCGGATAGTGTAGAGCGCTACCACCACTGCGCCAATGTCATGCCCTCCCAGGATCGGATTTTCCAGATGGAAATTGTCAATGAACTTGCTGAGCTGATTGACATACGTTTCCAGGCTGTAGAGCTGATTCTGTGGTTTTTCCGACAGGCCAGACCCCATCAGATCTAAACTATAAATAGTATTCCCATAAGTCAGACCTGGTGTGATATTCCGCCACAGGTACGATGAAGTTAGAAATCCAGGCAAGAATACCAGTGGCCGTCCCAACCCGTCTTGTTCATAATGTAACGACACTCCATCGATCCGGACATACTTCTTGTCTGGGTATTTTTTCTGCAATTCGTCGCTGGTAAGGCTTGTTCCCGATGGACCACAACCGGTTACACAGAACAAGAGTATGAGTCCCAATCTGCCAACTACTATCCGCCGTTTCTGCTGCATTATTCCTCTCTTTCGCAGACACATTTTTCACCGTGGTCGATTTGACAGGAAAAATCGTGGCCCGCACAATGGCCGTGCATGGTGTCGCGGCCTGTTCGGTTATGGCTGGCCACTCTAGCGCCACCATTCTTCCTCGACAAGGAGGGAGTCGCTTTTTGTGAAAGGAGACCGATATGGCGGAGATGGGACTTTTTGAAGTAATGTTCTCGACACGAAGTATGCGCCGTTTGAAATCTGATCCGGTGCCAGACGAGGTGATTTACCGGATTCTCGATGCTGGCATCCGTGCTCCAAGCGGAGGGAACAACCAGCACTGGTGTTTTCTGGTGGTGAAAGACCCAAAGGTGAAGAAGCAAGTCCAAGAGGTATACCAAAAAGGCTGGAATGAGGTGCAGGCGATGTACCAAAATCGTCCTGTTCCTACTCACTTAGGAGAGAAAAGACTCCGCGGTATTCTCGACGCGGCGGGGTATCTAGCCGAACACCTCGTTGAGGTGCCGGTGCTCTTGTTTGCCTGTCTCAAGGAGCGGCCTATGCCTGCTCATATCGCGGCCAAGCTAGCACGCTTATCGGGATCGAGTATCTATCCCGCGGTACAAAATATCCTATTGGCCTGTCGAGCATTTGGACTAGGGGCAACGCTAACTACGGTTTGCTCATTGTACGAGGAAGAACTGCGGACGATCCTCAAACTCCCTCATGATGTTTCCACGTATGCCTTGTTGCCGATCGGCTATCCACAAGGGAAATTTGGTCCGGTACAACGGATGGCGGTTGAGGAAGTAACCTGTGTCGATCAATGGGGGAAGGCTTTTATGAGGCCGAAGTGACGAGTGATGGGTAATGAGAGCAATGAGTAGCGAATGCTGTCTCCCTTTCATCACTCGTCACTCATTACTCATTGCTCCTTAGAGGAGCAAGTCCGCGATCGCAATCGGCGCTTGGGGGATAGCGATTGCAGCCACCGTATCAGTGGCAAAAAATTGCAAGCGGCTTCGATAGCCATACCCGTAGAGCTGGCCGGTCATCGCAATAGGATCGCGATACACTTCCACACAGCGATCTAGCAGGTTGATTATCCAGTATTCAGGAATCCCAGCACTAGCATACAAGCTGGCTTTCTCGCCACGATCGAACGCGAGGGTAGACTCGGAGACCTCGACAACCAATACCGCAGTAGTTGGATGAGCGCGAGTGTAATCCCGAACAGTCCCACGAACCACCGCGATGTCAGGCTCCGGCTGGGAAACCGGGCTTAGGTTGAGAGGAAGTTGCATGCGCACCACAAAACCGGAGGCAAATACTATACGGAGGGCATCAGAGGTGAGGGTGAGCGCGGTGGCGTGTGGACTATTCTGGGGACTCATTTCCACGATCCTCCCTCCGATGAGCTCTACCCGTTCGCCAGGGCGAAACACGCCAGCCTCAGCCATTTTGTCGTACTCCTCACGGGTCCAGAGGCGGGGATGAGGATCAGCAACAGGCATCATCAGTCTCCACAAATAGATACTAACCTAACACCTCACTATAAGCTGTTGGGTCGAATCCGACCAGAAGTTTCTTTCCCTTTCGCAGGGTAGGGGCGCGCAGATTGCCAGACGGACCAATCAGTACTGCCAGTAATTCGTCGCGCGTAGGCTTGTCTTTAGCCAAACGCAAGCGCACGACTTTCTTCCCTTTTGCCGCGATGACCTCTGAGACGTCCTGGGTCAATTTAAGGGCATCGTCAGGGCCAAGGCGTTCTTTCCGGGCATCGACCAGTGTCTTTGCTGTTATCCCTTTTTGCGCAAGGAACCCTTGCGTTTTTCCACACGTCACTCACCCGGGCCGATGATAGTACCAATCCACCGTCTGTGCCATCTGTCCCCCTAGTGAGGTTTGCTTCGCAAACTATTAGTGATAATCCATTCGTAGCCGTCGACCAACGCGAGCCAGGCTGAGGCTAAGAGGTCGCGGGACTTACGCATGGTGCTCCACTGATGACGGCCGTCACTAAATTTCTGCACTGAAACGACTTCTGCCGCCGTCCCCTCACCACCACGATGGGTATACGACTCCATAACCCGCACCCCTTCGATAAACGGAAAGTGTTTGATCAGAACCCGTTGCAGAGCCATATCAAGCGCATTCACGCCGCCAACTCCTTGAGCGGCACCGAAATCCTCACGATCATCGATTTCCACGACGACGACTGCATCGATCGCGCTCCGTCCTCTCCACTCCTCATCAACGACCCGCCACCGTACGACACGAAAGGGAGGAACGTAGAGTGGATTGCTACGCCATCGTTCGACCTCTTGAGAAGCCTGAGGCGCCGTGGCTTCGTCAAAAAACCCAGCCGGTTGTTCGTGCTGCTCTGCCATGAATACTCCCTTTACACCAAGGCGTGTTCTTGTCAAATAAAATCGGAAGCGGCAACCATTGCTTCAATGCCTCACAAGAGTCGCCCGGACCATATGTCGAAGTCGGAAAATGCACAACCTCTTTACCTTCGCTCTGCCTTTTCTTCTTCCGTATGTCTCTTAGGATGCAAGCCAGGCTCATCTATCAGCAAGCGTGTCCCAGTGAATCTCCCAGAACTGAGGGAGTGGGGAAGAAAATTCAAAATGTCCGCCGAAACACTCAAAGCTAGGCTTGTGTGAAAGGCGCTCTCGCACAAAATGCAAGTGCTCCTCTACCTTACCGTCGGCGGGAATGCCGATATCGATCCGCTGCTGTTGCCCACACTTCTTACAGCTGACATCAACGTACATGTGCTCCCCTAGAGTTCTTGAGCATGACAGAGTACATAGCTGCCTACCATGACCGCAGAGCAGGCTGCAAGCCTAGATGGTAGAAGACGGCAATACGACGTTGCCCACAACATCTTGTAGACGACATTGTCTCCTTGTCAAATCGGTAGGGGTTTGTTAAGAGAAGACATGGCAGTCGTCTCTATTGATTGAATAGAGGGAAGAAGCCCGTCTCCCCGTGAGGTAAGATGGGCTTTTTTGTACCTGAAGCGTTTCGAGGAGCACGGATATGCTTCCTACTGCAATTCCTGAAGGTCTTACGTTCGATGATGTCTTACTTGTCCCGGCGGCGTCAGGCTTCATGCCCAAGGATGCTGATGTTACTACGATGCTTACTCGTACCCTGGCGCTGAATGTACCTTTAGTGAGCGCAGCGATGGATACGGTGACCGAGGCACGCACTGCCATTACCATGGCTCAGGCTGGCGGGATCGGTATCATCCATCGTAATCTCAGCATCCTTGCCCAGGCCGCGGAGGTGGAGAAAGTTAAGAAATACGAGAGTGGGATGATTGCCGACCCGGTGACCATTCCTCCTGACCTCTCCATCGCCGAGGCCCGCGCGATTATGGAGCGCTATCATATCTCTGGGTTGCCAGTGACCAAAGACGGCCTGTTAGTCGGGATTCTCACCAATCGTGACCTGCGCTTTGAGAAACGGCTCGATCGTCGCGTGTCCGAGGTGATGACCAAAGAACGGTTGGTTACCACTCGGCCGGGGGTAAGCCTGGAAGAAGCAAAGGAGATCCTTCACCAGCACCGCATCGAGAAGCTGCTAGTCGTGGACGAGCGGATGCGTCTGAAGGGACTGATTACGGTCAAGGATATCCAGAAAACCATCCAATTTCCCTATGCCTGTAAGGATGAACTTGGCCGCCTTCGAGTTGGTGCCGCAGTAGGTACTGGTGATGATCGCGAAGCCCGTGTTGAAGCACTGGTTCGCGCCGGAGTGGACGTTGTGGTCATCGATACTGCCCACGGCCACTCGATGAGCGTGATAGAAACTATCCAAGTCTTGAAGGGAACGTTTCCCAAACTTGAGCTTGTGGCTGGTAATGTGGCCACGACAGAAGGAGCGGCCGCCCTCATTGAAGCTGGTGCCGATGGCATCAAAGTGGGTATGGGACCGGCCTCGATCTGCACCACCCGTGTCGTGTCGGGGGTCGGAGTACCGCAGTTGACGGCAATTGCTGACAGTGTTCGGGTCGCAGCTGCAGCTGGGATCCCAGTCATTGCTGACGGCGGTGTTCGGTTCTCGGGGGATTTTGTCAAGGCGCTTGCCGCCGGTGCACACTCGGTGATGATCGGTAGCCTCTTTGCCGGTACCGAAGAGAGCCCGGGCGAAACCATCTTGTATCAAGGGCGTTCCTACAAACTCTACCGTGGGATGGGTTCCTTGGAAGCGATGCGAGAGCGGGAGGGGAGTCGAAACCGCTATTTCCAAGATGATGAAGACGACGCAGGCAAACTCGTACCTGAGGGCATTGAAGGCCGAGTTCCCTACAAAGGGAGTCTTGTCGTCATTATCGATCAAATGGTTGGCGGACTGAAAGCGGGGATGGGGTATACAGGCTGCCAGACCTTGGCGGAATTACGCACCAAAGCCAAATTTATCCGGGTGACATCGGCTGGGTTGCGTGAGAACCACGTGCACGACGTCATCATTACCAAAGAAGCTCCTAATTATCGCATGGAATAGAAGACAGTTGTCGGCGGTCAGTAACTTGTTGCCAGTGAAGAACATGTTTAAAAACTGACGACTGAGAACTAACAACTAGCAACTGTATGATCTTAATCCTCGATTTCGGCAGCCAATACACCCAACTCATTGCGCGCCGCGTACGCGAGGTCAATGTCTACTGTGAAATTCATCCTTACAATTTCCCACTGGAACAGATCCGGCAGTTGCAACCCGAAGGGATTATTCTGTCTGGAGGTCCAGCCAGCGTGTATGCCGAAGACGCGCCAATGCTCGACGCTCGCGTCCTTGATCTTCCAGTGCCATTTTTAGGGATTTGCTACGGAATGAACGTGTTGCACCACCTTGCTGGCGGCATCGTCAGCAGCGCAGCGCAGCGCGAGTTTGGCTTAGCACACCTGACTATCGATGATACAACCGACCTGTTTGCGGGCTTCACTCCCCATACCGAGACCCGCGTATGGATGAGTCACGGCGACAAGATGGAGTCGCTACCGGCAGGCTGGACAATTCTTGCGCACTCGCCGAACTCACCGATTGCGGCTGGCCGCGATCATTCAGGGCACTTTTTTGGTTTGCAATTTCACCCGGAAGTTGTGCACACCGAGCGTGGCCACGAGGTCCTGAAAAATTTTCTCTTCCGTATTTGTCATTGCGAACCTCATTGGACGATGGCAGGGTTCATCGAGCGGGAGACGGATAAAATCTGCAAACGGGTAGGCGACCGGCAAGTGGTGTGTGGCCTCAGTGGTGGTGTCGATTCTGCTGTGGTTGCGCTGCTGCTGCATCGCGCTATTGGTGATCAATTGACCTGTGTTTTTGTTGATAACGGTCTGCTGCGTCAGCAAGAAGCTGAGAAGGTCGCAACTGTCTTCTCCGGCTTTGGTCTTAACTTGCGCTGTATCGATGCCTCTACGCACTTTTTGCAGAAACTTATTGGGGTTGAAGACCCGGAGCAAAAACGGCGCATTATCGGGCACGCTTTTATCGAAGTCTTCGAGGAGACGGCGAGAACACTTCCTGATGTCCGGTTTCTTGCTCAAGGGACGCTCTATCCCGATGTCATCGAATCCGTCTCGTTTAAAGGACCTTCGGCGACCATCAAGAGCCATCACAATGTCGGCGGTTTGCCTGAACGGATGCAGCTTGAATTGATTGAGCCGCTGCGTGAACTTTTCAAAGATGAGGTCCGTGTCCTCGGTCGCTTGCTCGGATTGCCGGACGAAATTGTCGACCGTCAGCCTTTTCCTGGGCCCGGGTTGTCGATTCGGATTATTGGTCCAATCGATGCCGAACGGCTGGCGATTTTGCGTGCCGCTGACGGTATTGTCGAAGAAGAAGTGCGCGCAGCCGGATTCTCCCATCGCGTGTGGCAAGCTTTTGCCGTCCTCCTTCCAGTCAAAACTGTCGGCGTGATGGGAGACGAGCGGACCTATGAAGACGTCATTGCTATTCGTGTGGTAGAGAGTATCGATGGCATGACCGCCGACTGGGCGAAGTTACCATACGATCTGCTCGGACGGATTTCGACACGGGTGGTCAATGAGGTAAGAGGGGTGAACCGGGTGGTGTATGATATTTCTTCGAAGCCCCCGGCAACAATTGAATGGGAATGAGAGAGCATTAGCAGCTAGCTATTAGCTGTTAGCGGAAGAGGATAAATAGGAATTTCCTTAGGCTATAAGCTAATCGCTAAGAGCTAAAAGCTGAAAGTGGGGAGGATAGTCGATGGGGTTCGTTCATCTACATCTCCATACACAATACAGTTTGCTCGATGGTGCGAATAAGATTAAATATCTCATGCCGCAGGTGCAAACCTACGGCATGCCGGCCGTGGCGATAACCGACCACGGCAACATGTTTGGCGCCATCGAATTCTACCGTACCGCGGCTCAGCATGGGATCAAGCCGATCGTTGGCTGCGAAATGTATCTCGCGCCGAAGAGCCGCCATGATCGCAGCATGGCGCGAGCGGACGACTATGAAGGGGGAGGTAACTTTCATCTCATCTTGCTGGCGATGAATCTTGAGGGTTATCGTAATCTCTGCCGTCTCGTCACTGCTGGTTATACCGAAGGGTTTTATCACAAGCCGCGCGTCGACAAAGAACTTTTGCGAGAACTCAACCAGGGAATCCTGGCATTGTCTGGTTGCTTGAGTGGCGAGCTTGCCCGTGCGATGTTAGCCGGCCGGGAGCAATTAGCCCGTGAAATCGCGGCCGAATATGCCGCAATCTATGACGACCGTTTCTACATCGAGATTCAGGCTAACCACCTGCCTGAACAAGAACGTCTCAATCCTGGGCTCATCGAATTGGCCAGAGAGTTATCTTTGCCTTTGGTGGCGACCAACGATTGCCACTACTTGAAAGCCGAAGATGCCGAGGCGCATGAGGTCCTCTTGTGTGTCCAAAGTGGCAAGGTGTGGTCGGATGAGAAACGCTGGCGGTTCGGGACTAACCAGTTGTACGTCAAATCTCCAGAAGAGATGGTGGCTGAATTCTTGCACTGCCCCGAAGCAGTAACGAATACACTCGCAGTAGCGAAACGCTGTAACCTTGAGCTGTCGTTCGGAAATTTTCTCTTTCCTGCCTATGGCCTCTCGGCTGGGGAGACCCTCGAAGAGGCGCTGGAAAAAGCCGCTCGGGTTGGCCTCGAAGAACGATTTGAACAGATCCAGCTCTACACGCCAGACTGGAATATCGCCAAAGAGCAGGAATATCGCGACCGCTTAGAGTTTGAACTCAAAGTCATCGAGAACATGGGGTTTGCCGGCTATTTCCTCATCGTGGCTGATTTCATCGGCTATGCGAAGTCCCAGGGAATTCCGGTTGGGCCTGGTCGCGGCTCGGCCGCTGGGAGCCTCGTGGCTTACTGTACCAAGATTACCGATGTTGATCCGATTCGTTATCAACTCCTCTTTGAGCGCTTTCTCAATCCCGGTCGCAAGAGCATGCCGGATATCGACGTTGACTTTTGTTTTGAGCGACGAGACGAAGTCATTCGCTATATCAAAGAAAAGTATGGTGCTGACAAAGTTGCTCAGATTATTACCTTTGGGACCCTAAAGGGGAAACAGGCGATTAAAGACGTCGGGCGGGTATTAGAATTCTCCTTCGGTGATACCGACCGCATGGCAAAACTCTATCCTGCACCAAAGCAGGGCAAAGACTTTCCTCTTGAAGCGGCACTGGAGATGGAACCGCGTTTACGCGAGGTGCGCGAGCGGGGCGAGCGAGAAAAAAAGCTGTTCGACTATGCCCTGAAGCTCGAAGGGTTATTGCGGCATGCTTCTAGGCATGCCGCCGGCATTGTAATCTCTCCGGCCCCGCTCGTCGACCATTTGCCACTCTTCGTTGATAAAGAGGGGAGCGCACTGACCCAGTATGCTGGTCCTGACGTTGATACCATCGGGTTAATTAAGTTCGATTTTCTCGGCCTGAAAACCTTAACCCTGCTTGATGATACGGTAAAACGGATTAAGAAAAGCCGTGGGATTGATCTCGATCTGGGTAAGCTCCGGCTTGATGATCGCCTGACATACCAGCACCTGACTCATGGTGATACGGTCGGTGTCTTTCAGATGGAAGGGAGTGGGATCCGCAAACTCATCACCCAGCTTAAACCGAACTGTTTTGAGGATATCATCGCGGTCATTGCCCTCTTTCGTCCCGGACCACTCGATAGTGGAGCGGCCGAGCAATTCATTAAGCGCAAACATGGCAAAGAACAAATTTCGTATCCCCACCGCTTGCTTGAGGTGGTACTCAAAGAGACCTATGGCGTGACCATTTACCAAGAACAGGTCATGCAAATTGCTCAGGTGCTTGCCGGCTATTCTCTTGAGGATGCTGATAATCTTCGTCGCGCGATGGGGAAGAAGAAGAAAGAAGTCATGCAGGAAGAGCGGATCCGTTTCCTCAAAGGAGCGGCGAAGCAAAAAATCCCGGACAAGCTGGCGGGCGAAATCTTTGATCAGATGGAGACGTTCGCCGCGTACGGGTTTAATAAATCACATGCCGCTTCGTACGCACTGATCTCGTATCAGACGGCGTATCTCAAAACCCACTATCCGCCGGAGTTTATGGCCGCACTCATGAGCCTGGAAATGGGAGATACCAACAAGACCTACAAAAACATCGCTGAATGTCGGTTGCAGGGAATTCCGGTACTGCCGCCGGACGCCAATGAAAGCGACGAAGGGTTCACTGTCAGTGGAGAAACCATTCGCTTCGGCTTAGGGGCGGTAAAAGGGGTCGGCTCAAAAGCTATCGACGTCATTCAAGCGGCGCGGACGGATGGTCCGTTTACTGATCTCTACGAGTTTTGTTCGCGCGTGCGGGGCGCGCAGGTAAATAAACGAGTAATGGAAAGCTTGGTCAAGTGTGGAGCGCTTGACTCGCTGCACGCATCACGCGCGCAACTCCTCGCCGGAATCGAAGAGGCGATGCGTTGGGCAGAACAGCAAGCGAACGGGAATGGTAACTCAAACCAAATGGGTTTGTTTGCCAGCGCAACCACTAAGCATGGCAATGACCACTCAGATCTCCCCAAGATTGATGAATGGACTGACACTGATAAACTGCGCAACGAGCGCGAAACTCTTGGATTCTTTATCACTGGGCATCCGCTTGACAAGTACGTTGGCCGTCTCCACGGTGTCATTTCTTTATCGACCGACTCTTTGAAAAACCGTGCCCATCAGGAAAAGGTTCGTTTAGCTGGAGTGGTGCATTCACTGAAGCTCAAAAATAACAAAAGAGGGGATCGCTACGCGACTTTCACCTTAGAGGACAAAGAAGGAGTGGTGGAAGTCATTGTCTGGCCTGAAGCCTACCGTCACCATGAAGCAGCGATTCATTCCGACTTGCCGGTGTGTTTGCGAGGCACACTCGACCTTGATGAGGAACGTTGTCAAATTATTGCCGATGAGGTTGTTCTTCTCGAGTCAGTAGCAACCAATGAAGTGCATCAGGTGCACATCCAGGTTCCTTCTGATGTAACAACGAAAGAGGACCTCGTGGCTTTGAAAGATGTACTGCGCCAGCATGAGGGGAGCTGTCAGACCTTTCTTCACCTCATGCGGCCAGATTACACAGAAACCGTGATCGCTCTTCCTACGGATCTGAATGTTGCTCCCACACGGGCGATGTTAGTTGCGCTCGAGCGACTCTTCGGGGGTGGCGTGGCATCGTTCCGTTGAGTGATGCTTATGGGGCGACGAGATTTTGTCAATCAAGAGGAATGGACGTCGCGCATGTTCGTTCCGCAACCAGGGCCGGAGCGCGTCATTTTGGTTGGGGTAGAATGGCCTCACCCTAAAAATCAGCGCGATCGGCACGAGGAGCCCCTTCGTTTTCTTCTTGAAGAGCCTTTGGATGAACTTGCTCGTCTGAGCGAAACTGCTGATCTCGAAGTCATCGCAAGGATTGTTCAACCGTTACGAGATGGCATTCATCCTGCCACATTCATCGGGACCGGAAAGGTTTCTGAGGTCAAAACCCGCACAGCGGAAACATACGCGAATGCCGTTATTTTTGACGATGATTTGTCGCCAGCCCAGCAACGTAACCTAGAGAAGGCTCTTAGTGTAAAGGTGATTACTCGGAGCCAACTTATTCTTGACATTTTTGCCCAACGAGCGCAGAGCTTAGCCGGAAAGTTACAAGTCGAGCTGGCACAGCTGGAATATCTCCGACCACGCCTGACTCGTCAGTGGACACACCTCTCGCGGCTAGGTGGTGGAGTCGGTACGCGTGGACCTGGAGAGACACAACTCGAAGTTGATCGCCGCCGCATTCGTGAGCGGATCGCTACCTTACGTCGTCGCCTCCAGGATGTCGAGCGCACTCGCGCCCTCCAGCGCCATGAGCGAGCACGAGTGCCGTTTCCTTGTGTTGCGTTAGTCGGGTATACCAATGCTGGCAAATCAACCTTGATGAATACGCTGACTCATGCCGGCGTTTTGGTTGAAGACAAATTGTTCGCCACTCTTGATCCGACGAGTCGTCGCCTTGATCTTCCAGGTGGTCAGCCAGTGATACTGATTGACACGGTTGGGTTCATTAACAAACTGCCACACCAGCTCGTCGATGCCTTTAAGAGCACGCTTGAAGAGGTTCGCACTGCGGATTTTCTGCTCCATCTTATCGATGCGACTCATCCACACTGGCAGGAGCAACAAGTGGTTGTCGAGCAGGTGCTGACAGAACTTGGGGCGGGAGACAAGCCCACACTGACCGTGTTGAATAAACTTGATCGTGTATCCCCAGAGGTGGCAGGAGAGGGCCTCTCCTGGCAGCAATTTCCTCCTCCACTTGGTGGCAAGAACGAACAGGGGACGTTTGCTATCTCCGCGCTAACCGGTGCGGGCATTCCTTCTCTGCTCCGGGAAGTCGAATATCGACTCGAACTGGGGCGCGAACTGATTCACTGCGAACTGCCGCTGAGTGCAGGGCAGACTATGGCGTGGTTGCGCCGCAGTGGCAAAGTGATAGAAGAGGCATACTCTGAGACAACTGTAAGCGTCACGGCGCTCGTTTCCAGCAAAATTGCTGGGCAACTGCGGAAACGAATCGCCACGGTCACCGCGAGTTGACAGGAAGTTTAGCCGGGCGGAAAGAGCAACGTTGCTTTCGTCATCCATTCTTAGTCTGCCTAATCTGATTACCTTGCTGCGTATTGGTGCGATTCCGGTCTTTCTCATCCTTCTGACGGACCGGCGCTACACCGAAGCCCTCGTCGTCTTTGCGATCGCTGGCGCGACCGATTCACTGGATGGCGCGATTGCACGGCTCACCAATTCCCGTACCACCCTCGGTTCGTATATCGATCCCTTGGCGGATAAACTGCTATTAGTCAGCTCTTTCTTGATTTTAACCTTTCTGGGTTTTATTCCTCACTGGCTGGCTATCATCGTAATTAGCCGAGACGTCATTATTCTTGTTGGTTTTATCGTGCTATATATCATCACTGGCCGTTCGATCGTCGTCCGGCCGAGTTTTGTGGGGAAGGCGAGTACATTTTTCCAGTTGCTCACCGTAACGCAGACGCTCGTGGCTTTACATAATCCAGCGTGGAGCTTCCCTCTTTTATGGTACAGCACGCTGGCACTGGCTGGTGGAGCAACCACAGTGTCTGGAGGACAATATCTCGTGCGCGCGTTCCAATGGTTGAATCTGCAGGATGAAGATCCTCCTCTTGATATCAAAAACGACCATCGCTCTGACAATGATGAGGATAGACGGCGGTATTCAGCGTAGGGCCCGAGGTGGGGAGGGGGAGAATGATTGCACAGCACTTCCATCTTTTGCTTGAGCCGCACCGGCTGAGTTGCTATATGAGTGCTTCTCTCTGGTGTGTACGAGGCCGGAATGGGAGAAGGAAGAGGGGCGAACTGTGATTCGGGTATTTCCCCGCGTTGAAGATACCAAACTAATGGAACTCTTCCGCAAAGGGGTAGAGGGGCAATGGTCTGCGGCGGAAATTGCATGGGACCATCCGCTACGACTTGACAGTCGGGAGCAGCGGGCGCTGGCACATGTGCTCACGCCTGTCTATCTGGGCGAGCAAACGGCTATGCTTGGTGCGAGCTCGGTTATTCCACAGTTTTTTGTCGCCCACCAGACTGAAGCGCAGTTATATTTAGCCACATTTTTGCTTGATGAAGCCCGCCACTTTGAGATCCTTACGCGCTTCTATCACAAGATAGATCAGCGACCGCTGGAGGTGCGAGATCTTAAGGAGATTTTTCGCTATCAGGCTCGCCTGTTCAAATCGCGTGATAAGGTGGAATGGCTGTGGGGCATTTTGTTAAGCGATATTTTTGCCCGCCATTTTTATAGCACGTTGGTAAAGCTCCATCCCGATTCTCTCTTTGCCCATATTGCCAGCCGGATTATCTTGGATGAAGCTCGGCATCTGGCTTTTGCTGAGTTGTCTTTGAAGGCCCTTTTACTCCAGCAGCCTGAACTGGCCCCAGGGTTCCTCAAAACACGGGACGAGTTGCTCTTTCTTATGAAAGCGATCAATGCTGCTTTGAAAGATGAGACTGATATCATCGGCCTTGATGGGACCCTGCTGATAGCTAGCGTAGCAGATGACATTGAAAAGAAAGCTCGACGCCTGCACATGATCGAGCCAGAGCAGGATATAGCCGAGTGAAGTCAGATCGTCCTGCCTCGCGCCTTTTGCCGCACTGGCCGCGCGCGAATCGATCGGAGTCTATCGCTCAGCGGCAAAACCATCTGCGGTCCCTGGCGCATTGGGACCCAGAACATCACCATGTCTTCTCGTGGCCGGTTCCGGCAGAAGTCCTGGTAAACTTCCAGGAATGTGTGACTGGACACCTGGTCTTACCAGTTGGTGTGGTCGGCCCGTTATCAGTGAATCTTGGGCAATATACCTTAGCTGCGAGTGGCGAGGTGCAGGAGGAAAAGCGGATCGGTGATCATGTTTTCGTACCGCTTGCCCATACCGAAGGCGGGCTCTCGGCCTCAGTACAGCGTGGCATCAGTGCGGTAGCTCTCGCTGGCGGGGTACGGACACATGTCCTGGCCGACCGCATGACGCGGGATTCATGTTTTGTCTTTCGTTCAACTGAGGAAGCATTAACGCTGGCACGATGGATCACTGCGCAGGTGTCGGCGATGACAGAGTGGTTGGGAAATCCGGCCAATCCGTTACGGACAACGAGAACTGATGAGGAACAGCTACGAGCCCCTGCTTTGATCAGCTCTCATGCGGTATTGCGTACCGTGGAGACGCATGTGGTTGGGCCGATGTGCCATCTCCTGTATCGCTTTACCACAGGAGACGCCTGCGGCCCAAACATGATTACGCGCAACGCCTTCGCCCTCAATCAAAAATTTATTCTGGCGCGATTTTCCCGTGATACGGGTATTGCCCCACTGCATGTGTTTCTCGAAACCAATATGGGCGGCGATAAGAAGCCGAGTCATGCATTTTTCCAGTTTCCTGGTCACGGTAAAGTCGTCCTGGCTGAAGCAACGTTACCAGGGGCGGTGTTGCGACGAGTTTTGCGAGTCACGGCCGACGAAGTCGTGGCACTGGAACACTCTGGGTTACACGGAGCTCATGCAAGCGGGATGCAGTCGTTTGCTTTTACGCCGGCCTCTGCGGTTGCCGCGATCTTTGCCGCAACCGGGCAAGATCTCGGTATGGTCGGCACCAGCAGTATGGCGCAGGCAACCGCAACCCGTGTGGATGACGGCATTCATTTATCCATCCGCTTTTCTGGCCTAGAGGTAGGAACTGTGGGTGGTGGCACGGGCTTGCCCCATGCCCAGGCATACTTAGCGCTTATGGATTGTGTCGGTTCGGGAAAAGTGTACCGGTTCGCCCAGATTATCGCGGCGACCGCGCTCTGCCTCGAACTCTCTGCTGCCGCCAGTATGGCAGCGACCGGGAGTCAGAACTTCTTGCAAGCCCACTTTGAACGCGGGGGGCTGCGCTAACCCTCATTTTCTTGTTCCGTTCTGCTGGTGATGCGCATGGCTGTGCGGCTGATCGTAAACCCGGTGTCAGGGAGGGGGAGAGGGGCGAAGATTGGCGAACAGGTCAGCCGGATACTGCGAGATCTCGGCATGGTGCACGAACTGCGCTACAGTCAGTCCCCAGCCGAACCGGCGGAGCTGGCACGTGAGGCCGTACGCAATCACTACTCGTTAGTCGTTAGTGTGGGCGGAGATGGCTTAGTCAATCACATCGCCAGTGAACTAGTGGGCAGTGAGACGGCGCTCGGCGTCATTCCGATTGGGGTCGGTAATGACTTCGCTCGCGGCCTCGGGATTCCACTCGATATCGACCGCGCTTGTGCGGCACTTGCCCATGGGCAGCTTCAGCGGGTCGATGTCGCCCAGGCCAATGAGCGTTATTTTTTTTCCGTAGCAGTGATGGGCCTTGCCGCCCAGGTAAATCGCCTGGCCAATCAATTCCAACGCTTTCGTGTAAGCGCACTCTACACTGTGCTGACGGTCACATCAGTGTTTCTTGATACCCCATTGGCATTTACCGTTCGTTACGATGGACAGACCCGCCGCTGCTTCAGTTGGATGATCGCGGTGGCGAATACCTGGAGCTGTGCGCGAGGGATGGCGCTCGTCCCTGCCGCCCGACCTGATGATGGATTGCTCGACGTCTGCCTTGTCAATGGCATGGGCAAGTGGGAACTCTTATATGTCTTCCCGCGCGTCTTTTCTGGGCGGCACATTTACCATACTGGCATAGAAACCTTACGCGGTCGAGAAATCACTATCAGTGCGGATAGCCCGTGTGAGATCTATGCCGATGGCGAACGTCTTGGGCCGTTGCCGGCTGTTCTTAAGGCGGTTCCACAAGCGCTACAGGTAATGATTCCAGGAACGGATCGCCCGTAGGAAAAGAGCGAAGGATATGTTACAGAAGGGCGGAAAAATAAGGACTATTTTGAGAAGGTGAAGGAGCTGGGCATGAGTCTGTCAGGGAAAAATGCGGTGGTGACTGGTGGCGCCTCAGGAATCGGGCGCGGCATTTCCTTACGTCTGGCGCGCGACGGTGCGAATGTAGCGATTTTTGACCTCAACCTTACCGGAGCCGAGCAAGTCGCAGGGGAAATCCGTGCCTTAGGACGCGCGGCCGTGGCCTGCCAAGTGGACGTAGTGAACCGGACTCAAGTAGATACTGCGGTTGAGCGCACCCGCAAGGAACTCGGACCCGTTCAGGTTTTAGTCAACGATGCGGGGATCGGCAATTTCATCCTCTTATCACAAATGACTGAAGAACAGTGGGATCAGATGATCGCGATTCACCTGAAGGGCACCTTTAACTGCACGAAAGCAGTCGTACAAGATATGAGCGCTGCCAAATGGGGCCGGGTGGTGAATATTTCTTCGACCGCTGGTCTGGGTGGAGCGCCGGGGCTCACGCATTATTCCGCAGCCAAAGCCGGTATTATTGGCTTCTCCAAGGCGCTCGCCCAAGAGTTAGGGCCGATGGGGATCACCGTCAACGCCATTGCCCCCGGCCTGATTGATACGCCGATCTTACGGAAAGATGGGGCTATTTCCGGACGGATGCAGAAGTTCATCGATATGACGACTGCCCGCTCGCCGGTGCGACGCACCGGCATTCCCGACGATATCGCCGCGGCGTGTTCGTACCTCGCCTCGGAAGAGGCAAGTTTCTTTACCGGACAAGTTGTGAGCCCCAATGGCGGGATGTATATGTAACGATAGACAGAGACAGAGTAGGGTGGGCATCGCCCACCAGTTCGCAGCGATCACGGAGGCAAGACCGCATGGCTTTTCAGGAAACCTTCCTTAATATCCGCGACACCAAGATCCAAATGTTGAAAGGTGGCTCTGGTGATCCGTTGTTGTACCTGCACAGCGCGGGTGGCGAGATGGTGTGGCTACCGTTTTTTGACTTGTTGTCGCAGCACTACACGGTCTATGTCCCTGCCCATCCGGGGTTTAGTCAGTCCGAAGGTCTGGAGAAAATCGATACCATCGAAGACCTGGTATTTCATTACACGGACGTGATGGACCACCTCGGCATCACGCAACCATATGTTGCAGGACTTTCGCTGGGCGCTTGGATTGCCGCTGAGCTTGCCTCCCGGTACGCCAACCGCATCCGTAAACTCGCGCTCATGAACGCAGTGGGGTTACGCGTTCCGGGAGCGGCGATTGCCGACATCTTTGCGGCAACTCCGGCGGAGACAAGGAACCTGGTGTTTTACAATCCCGAATCTAACTTGGCAAAGATGTTTGTTCCGGATGTTCCTTCCCCGGACGTACTAGAAAATACGCTCAAGGCGCGCGAGGCTACGGCCCGAGTAGGCTGGAATCCATATTTATGTAACCCTAAGTTACGTGAACGACTATATCGTATTACCGTGCCGACCTTGGTTATTTGGGGTGATTCTGATCGCTTGGTGCCACTTGCGCACGGCAAAGCCTATCAAGAGGGGATCGTAGGATCAAAGCTCATCGTCCTAGAAAAATGCGGACACGCGCCTCCTTTTGAAAAGCCCCAGGAAACGGCAAAGGTTTTGAGCGAATTCTTTCGCAATTAGCGATATTGCAGGGGCGACCGGTCGGTCGCCCTCCGGAGACTGATCACACTCATGGCTCACCCTTTTACTCCCGAAATGTTCCAGCGGATGGATGACGACGATGATGGAGTGTTTTACGCATTCCCTCGTAAGGTTGTTCATATTGATGAGCCGGCGATTGCTGCGGCTGGACAGTACATGGCGAAGACTTTTGCGCCACAGGGGGTGTTACTCGATCTGATGAGTAGCTGGCGGTCACACTTGCCGCGAGGATTCGTCAAACAGAAACTGATTGGACTGGGACTCAACGCCGAAGAAATGGCCGACAATCCAGATCTCGATGAGTACATCGTTCATGATGTGAATGCTAATCCCCAGCTTCCCTTTACTGACGACTTTTTTGATGGAGTGGTCATCACGGTCTCGATTCAATATTTGACCCGACCTATCGAAGTTTTTGCCGACGTACGGCGCGTGCTCAAGGGAGAAAGTCCATTCCTTATTCTTTTTTCTAACCGTATGTTCCCTACCAAAGCCGTGCGCGTCTGGCAGGCGTTGCGTGACGAACAACGGGTTGAGTTGGTACGATCCTATTTCCATTATGCCGGCGGCTATGATGAGGCCGTCTTTCACGACCTGAGCCCGCATCCTGGCATTTCCGATCCGCTCTACGCCGTGTGCGCACGAAAGAGCTGAGAACGCCGAGCAAGAACGTCGAACGCGAGGATGGATGTATTTACGAGTTGTGACTCCTCGGCTCAGCGAAGAGCAGACGTTATGGCAACGAGGAATGACCGTCATCGCCGGTGTGGATGAAGTCGGCATGGGGCCACTAGCTGGACCAGTGGTTGCCGCCGCAGTAGTTTTCCCTCCGTCTCTGATCCAGAACGGGAATTTGCCAGAGGATTTTCCTTCTGGAGTGAGAGATTCAAAAACCCTGACCGCCAAAGCAAGAGAACGGCTAGAGGAAGAAATCCGAGCAGTCGCGCTTGGCGTTGGTATTGGTATAGTTGAGGTCGAAGAGATTGATCGCATCAATATTTATCAAGCTGGCCGGAAAGCTATGCGCCTGGCGTTAATGCAGTTGCCAGTGACTCCTGAACACGTCCTGGTAGATGGCCGTTCGCTCACCGAACTATCTTGTCCATGTTCCGCCTTCGTCAAAGGAGACCGCAACATCTATTCGATCGCTGCCGCCTCAATCGTCGCGAAGGTCTACCGCGACCGTCTGATGGTTGAACTTGACGAACATTATCCTGAATACGGCTTTGCCCGGCATATGGGGTATGGAACGGCTGCCCATCGTGTGGCCATTCGCCGTTGCGGCCCGAGCCCAGCCCATCGCCGTTCTTTCCGTTTGCTCTAGAGCAGTTTGTACTTGCCTTTATCCAATGCGTTCACCCTTCGGCAGAGCCTGTCCTGAGCTTGCCGAAGGACTCAGGGCGAACGGCCAAAGCCGGTCTGCCAAGACAAACCCGTTCGTGCTGAGCGAGTCGAAGCAGGAGCGGGCTGCCGCGGAAAACACCAGGATCAAACATCCGCCCGTGCGCAGATCACCGGTCCGGCGACGTAGACAACCCGCTCTGGACGGCCGTCGCCGTTGAGGTCGGTGGTGGCATCGAAGTGACGTGCGTCGCCAACCTCATGACCGACGGCAGCGCTGGGGGCGTCGTTCGTCAGCTACCCTTTTACCTCAAACTCCTTTGTCCCAGTCGAACGCCCGTTTAAGGACACCTCCACTTTGTAGGTGCCAGCGGGCCAACCGTCCGGCTTGGCGATGTGAAACTCCGTCGCCGCAGGACCGGTTGGCGCAATAGTCTGGCTGGACTCATTCACTATCTGCCCGTCCTGGTAGGTCCACTTCGCTGTCAACGTTGCGCTTGGAGCCGAGCCGGTCGTGAGGACGGTCACGTAAATCGTGTCTATGGGGGCAAATGAGGTTCCCGGTTGCGTCACCCGTTTGTCAGCCCCGATTTGCTTGCCAAGCTCAAGCGCGGTGACAGTCACAACCGGGGCAGCCGGGGGAGAGGGCACTGGCGTACTAGGCGAAGGAGCAGTGGCTTGCGGAGGTGGGGGAGGCTCCGACTTCCCGCACGCCGCAAAAATGAGTGCCAAGCACAATCCGAAAAAGAAACATGTCTGCCGTAAAGAGTGCATTAAACACCTCCTCTCTTTTATCTTAGACCTCTGGGATTTTGAGTATCTGGCCCGGACGGATCATATCCGGGTTCTTGATAATGTCGGTATTCGCCTCATAGATCTTTCGCCATTTATTGGCGTCGCCATACAGCGTTTTGGCGATCTTGGAGAGGGTATCGCCTCGAACGACCGTATAGGTCCGGGGCGCACTCTTTGCCGGAGTAGGGCTAGGCGCCGTGGTCGAGCCACCACTCTGCACGTTGGAAAAATCGGGTTTTGGCTTATTGTCTGCCATAAGATACCTCCTTTCTGACTATTGTGAGAATTCAAGGATTCTGTGCATACGATACTCGTCAAAAAAGGTAAAGGGTTCGTCTCAGAAATTGTTCAGGGAAGACGGCGGCAGGGGGAAAGATCTGATTCGCGGAGGTCAGGTGGTAAAGGAAAAGCGGTTATCCCTTTTTCGCCTTGTTAGTTTTCTTGGACGCTTGCCAGATGCGATAGCGAACTTCATATCCCGTGGGTGCGTAGACGACGATCGGTAGGCGACTATTGTAGGCAATGTGGAGAGGAGAAGCTGTCACAAATGTCTTGATCTGGGGAGCGCCTTCAGGAGGCGCCATCATGGTGCTCAAGGTCTCGGACGATCCGGTGACTTCGTAGTAGGTGTATCCCCAGCCTTCTAGTGGACGTGCTTCGATGGTGTTGGCGAGTCGGACCAGATTGACCCCATCGGTCAACATTTCCTTGCCGACTATCAGTTCAACCTGAAAGGCATCTTCTTCCCCACGCCCCTTATGTGGAAGCACAATCACAAAACGTTCCATCCCTTCCTTGGCTGCGGGAAAAGCCTTCAACTCCAGATGCTCTGCACCAAAAGCTGGAACGCTGAGCACGACCAGACCGAGAATCAGCAATTGCATCAATGTGTTCCGCATATCCTGTCGCTACTCCTTAGAACTTCCCCAGCTGAGTCCCGGTCTTCGCGGACAGCCGTCGAGTAAGAATAGATACGGTCCAGTACAACACCAAGGCGTTGACGAAGATCCCAAATAACAAGAAGACATAATTGAACACGATCGAGTCAATACCAAACCTAGCGGTGAGACGCCCCAGCATGATGCTCCAGGGCAACGCCACCAAAACTAAGTACACGCCCGCCAACGACTCCCCTTCTTTGGCCAGCAGGGGAAGCAATGCAGCCGCGAGCGACAGCAGCACATAGGCGGCGGTGAGCGCTATCGCTGTCTTCGAGCGCCCCTGCGGAGTTACACTATTTGATTGTATCTGTGCACTCAAAATCGTGTTTCCCCCTGCTATCCTGTGCAACACCCTTCCCGTACACCCGATCACCCACCGGAGATCACCGCGTCCGGGATGACGTAAAAATAGAAGTCATTGACGCTAATCGACCAATTGTCACCCTGCTTCTCGGCGGTCACCTTCTCCTTAGGATCAGGGCTTGTTACCGTCTCGCCCGCAAATTTGAGGACGCGTAACTGGTCCTTATGCAACGTGACGTCATAGCCGGGTGATGCCAAATGGACCTCGGCGTGTCCAGGGGCGCTGCGGATGACGCCGAACGAACATTGTGCCGACCCTTTCGGATCTGTGCCGATCGAGCAGGGTACCATGCCGGTGGCGTGGTAAGGTGTTCCCTTCACTTTGGCATCGGCACTGCCAGTGATGCCGACCGATACGGTGTAATTCGCTGTTTCCTTGCGGCGCGGCGCTGCGCATGAGGTAGACGCGAACCCGGTACTCGCCATCGGCTGGAAGCGTCCCCGTCCACTGGTTCCCCGAGGTGGAGCCGACGAACAGAGCGGCTTCCGAGCCAGGCGGTAGCACATTGAAGTAGGCGCTCGTGCTGCTGGTCTTGAGGGTGACGTTCATCGTCTGACCCGCTTTGGCGCCGAGGACATAATCATGGATTTCGTCTCCTTTGAGTGTGCCTTTGATGGTTGACGATGACGAGCCACGCGCGAACTGCACACGTTTAGTGACTATGCCATCCTCGGCAAGAGCCAAGTTAGTAACAGAGAAGGTGACAAGCACAACAAGCACGGGCCTACTCAATTTCGTCCTCATAATAAAAATCACCTCTACATCGACGCACTATCTCTCTGATAGCCTTCAGTGTGTAGGGCGTGCGTAGCCACCAGTCACAACTTAAGCCATGCGGCGGCCCTTTTTCTCTCCTCCCCCTCGACGGGGGAGGATGAAGGAGGGGGTGAATCGCGGCAAATCCCTCATTTTCCCTCCACCCTGACCTTCCCCCGCTAGGGGGGAAGGGACCCCAGTGCACCGGGCACGGGTAAAAATCAAGAGAAGTACCCTTAAGTTGGGACCAATAGTGCGTAGCGCGCCTGATCAATGGCGTGTGGGACGCGCCCTACGTACTAAAGCCCAGTTTTACAGTTTCCGCGTCTTCAGGCTCCTGCGGGCAGGCCCACCTCCCTAGCGGCACTTTTCATGCTGGATATCGGCGACCGAATCGTACCTCCCCTCCGCCGTGGCGACCTGCAGACACTGGCGCGTGCGGCGATTGTACCAGATGGTGTAGCTGGTATTGCCACTCTTGAGGCTGTCCACGTCGCGAAATCCCCGCGCCTCCAACTCGCTCTCGCCCGAGGATGCCCGCGCGCCGACCAGGTCATCGAACTTCACGGGCTCAGCAGACCGGCCGCTACCGCGTGCCTCGTTACCGCCCCCCGCATCTTTGCCGCAATCTACGGGCGGCGTATCGACGATCGAGGAATAGCGCCCCTCCATCGTGGCCACGGTGACACAGTTCCGGGAGCGGGCATTCCACCACTGGCCATAGCTGCGGTCATCGCCCTTGCTCGTGTTCGTGAGCCGATAGCCACGGTCTTCCAGTTCGCTTTCCCCGGAGCTGGCCCGCGCATTGACAAGGTCCTGCAGGCCGTCCGCCAAGGTTGGTTGGTCACATCGTAAAATGTCCCAATGTCATATGTTTCGATTTGACGCCCTCGCGCCCAGGCAGAGCCTGGGCGCGGAATGACGGCAGAGCCTCAGGCTCACTACCGTCCCAGGCAGAGCCTGGGACGGGGGAATCTCCTTTAAGGGCTGCGATAAAGTTTTCTCTACATCTCACTATATATTTCTAGGGCTGACATTGGCTTGTCGATTCTTGCAGGTAACGTCCCGCCACCCAGCCCGTGACATCATGATATTCAATCCGGCACCAACGGGGCCGCTGGCGCTCAATCATTTGTTTTTCTCCCTCGGACAGCGTGGAGAATTCCTCAAACGTCAGTTCTCCTTTACAGCCCAGGTTGCGCACGCACGTGCCGTCCGGTGGGATTGTTCCGACCTTGGGTGAACGGTAATCCGCTTCGGCTCGAATATTGAGGACATCTCCGGCTTCGACCCCTTTGACATCGTAGAAATCTGGTCCATCCGCCTCAGCAAGCGCCTGGGCTGCGAGCAGCATGACACTCCCCACTGTGAGGAGCAGCCAATATGCTCGCGGTATCTTCACTATACCTCCGTGCTCACGGTTCTGGCAGCGTTCTCGTCTGCCAGGGTCAGACTCTGGTCACTTCCGTCTCGACCTCACCCACAACTTTCCTTGTCGCGGGATCACTTGTTCCCACGCCGGTCGCCCATTATCTCTCGCGGACTCGTATCCCGTAGGTATCTCCCGCGCGGATGTTGAGAGAGCTAAGGAATCTGCCCTTGTTGCCATTACTCATTATCGTCTCGCTTCGAATTCCTCCGCACAACCATTATCTACCCACACCCCATAGCGATCTTCTCCCCAGCTACTGCCACGCACACAGCTGGCATCACTAACCTGACGCACAAGTCTTACCGTGCGCGCGCTTCCACTCGGAATAGGACAATGATTGTAAGTGTAATGACTTGATTTGCAGGTGAAAGTTCTTCCACTGCCATCCCAGTCATCACCGTCACCTCCCCAGTTCCAATGTCGTTCCCTCACAGCAAACACAGCGCGACAGCCATCTCGCACCCAGACGCCGCTTCCATCTCCATCGGTTCCCCAGGTGTCATACTCGACACACGATGTTTTGCTCAATTGTTCGCGTAACTCCACCATGCCCGTTGTGTAGGTTCGGCAATACGCGTAGTCGCGGCTTTGCGACTCGCACGTAATGGTCCTGCGCCCACCTTCGCCCCATTGGGCGAATACCAAAGTCGGAGCGAGCATAAGGTTCGCAAATACAGCACTAAAAACGAACTTTCTCATTGTCGCCTCCCTGTTTGTGAAAGCCCTATGGCGTGAGTGTCACAGCCTCATGAACAATGAAAATTCTCGACGCCCCTGCCCCAAGGGGGGGGAGCGTAGCAAAACGAATTGTTCATGGCAAGATTCGCATCCGTTCAATTTGCGAACCAGGAGTGTTCACTGGTGTTCAATTTTGCGGATATCGAAGAGGATGTGAAGCAAACGGACTACCTGACCTTTGGGCCGTTTCGCTTAGACACGCGCCAACAAAAACTATGATATGCGGAGCAAGAGGTCAGACTGCGCCCACGCTCCTTCGCCCTCCTCCAGTATCTTGCCGAGCATCCTGGTCAATTGGTTTTGAAAGGAGAGTTACGACGCACGGTCTGGGTAGGGACACGCGTCAGCGATACGGTGTTGCGGGTGTGCGTGCAAGAAGTACGCAAAGCGCTGGGAGACATAGCGGCAATACCGCGGTTCATCGAGACCGTGGCCCGGCGCGGTTATCGGTTCCTCGTGGAAACCTCACGCGCTCGCTTACTCCGCAGTCGAAAACTGTCAGGAGTCGCACACCAGACGGGGTTCCAACTGATCCCAGCATATAGGTATACTGACAGCGGAGAGGAGGCTGTCTATGGCCATCGAGGTCCAAATGCCCCGTCTGAGCGATACGATGGAGGAGGGAAAGATCCTCAAATGGTTGAAGAAGGTCGGGGACAAAATCGACATTGGCGACATTATTGCCGAAGTCGAAACCGATAAGGCCGACATGGAGATGGAAGCGTTGGATGCTGGCGTCCTGGCAGAGATCCGAGTGCAAGAGGGTGACTCTGCCCCCGTGGGAGCGGTGATCGCCATGCTCAGCGAAGACGGAACCGATGTGAAGCCTGCTGCGCCCCAGAAAAGCGAAGCTGAAAAGCCTGCGCCGCCTCCAACTCCCTCAGCAAAAGAGCTAAAGAATGAGCCACCAGCAGCGCCAGAGCGCTCGCCCGCGGAAGGAGCGGCGCAACCTGGCCTGACCCGAGCACGGGAAGGTGGGGAGGTCAGTAAGCCTGTTGCGGTTGGTCCAGCGACGCCCCAAGAAACGAGTGTCGAACAACAAGCAACCCCGAAACCGCCTGTAGGAGAGGGGTCTGCTCGGCAGGCTAGTTCATCAGCAGAGCGGAAAGTGCGCGAGTTACGCGAATCCCGTCCACGACGGGAAACTCAGGAAGAACCCTCGGCAGATGAGCGTCTGCTTGCTTCTCCGGTAGTCAAGCGGATGGCTGAAGAGCACGGTATTGACCTCCGTCACCTCCAGGGCAGTGGTCCGGGCGGTCGCATCGTTAAACAAGATGTTGACGCGTATCTGGCGAAAGCTCAGCCCAACGTTATGCAGGGGCAACTTGAGTTGCCGTCTCAGCCGGCGGCTTCTCGTACTCCACCTCAGGCTGGCACCAAAGAGCCGTTTTCGCGCATGCGGGCAACCATTGCCAAACGCATGGCTGAGAGTATGCGCGAGATCCCGCATTTTTATGTCACCTGCGAGATCGACATGTCAGAGGCCGTCCGGTTACGCGCCGCACTCAAAGCGAGCGACAGAGTAACGGGCGATATCACTTACACTCACTTCCTGATCAAAGCGACGGCGATCGCTTTGGAACATCACCCTCGCCTCAACGCTTCTTTTGTTGAGGATGGACGCGAACTGAAGGCTGATATCAACATTGGCCTCGCTGTCTCACTCGATGACGGGCTCATCGTGGCGGTTTTGCATAACTGTAACAAGATGTCACTGCTCGATATCGCGGCGCAAGCGAACGCTCTGGTTGAACGAGCACGGATCGGCAAGCCTACTGGCGAGGATCTCTCGGGCGGGACGTTTACCATTTCAAATATGGGGATGCTACCGATCGAACATTTTACTGCCATTATTAATCCACCCCAGGGAGCAATTTTGGCAGTAGGGGCGATTAAGGAACGGCCGGTCGCGCGCAACGGTCAAGTCAGTATTGCCCACACGATGATGGTTACCTTGTCTTGTGATCACCGTATTCTCGATGGGGTTACGGGCGGGCAGTTTCTCGCCGAACTGAAAAAATTACTGGAAAATCCTGTCGGCTTAATGGTGTAGGGGGGCAGATGGAGCGTTACGATCTAGTTGTTATTGGCGCGGGTCCGGGTGGATACGTGGCGGCGATTCGGGCCGCGCAGCTTGGACTGAAGACTGCCGTGGTTGAGAAAGATCGACCTGGCGGTGTCTGCCTCAACTGGGGTTGCATTCCTTCCAAAGCGATCCTCACCTCAGCCGGGCTCTACGAGGAGCTAAAGGACAGTGAACGTCTCGGCATTAAGGTGCACGGCATGTCGTTCGACTATGCCCAGGTAATCAAGCGGTCGCGGGAGGTCGCTGATCGACTGGCAAAAGGCGTAGGCTTCCTGCTCAAAAAAAATCGCATTCTCCTGATCACTGGAACCGGCCGTTTAGAGGGAAAAAACCGCGTCATTATTGAAGCGCAAGGGCAGGGGGCGCAGCAAGTCGAAGCTGATCGTATTCTCATCGCGACTGGCTCGAAGGAACGGACCCTGCCAGGCTTAGAAGTCGACGGCAAACAGGTGCTGACCAGCTATGAAGCCCTAGTCGACACCGAGATTCCCGAGGCGATCCTCGTTATTGGCGGTGGTGCCGTCGGGATTGAGTTCGCCTACATCTACAGTGCCTTTGGCAGTCGCGTCACCGTGGTGGAAATGGAAAAGCAGCTCCTGCCTGGAGTTGATGAAGAAGTAGCGCGCGAACTGGAGAAGATCTTTAAGAAAAGAGGCATCGAGATCCTCACCAATACCAAATATCACGGTCTCAAAAAATTCCCTGGCCGGGTTGAAGTCTCGTTGGAAAGCGGTGGAGACATCAGACATCGAACTGCCAACAAGGTGCTGGTCGCCGTCGGCCGTGCACCGCTCAGTGCGGATCTCGGGCTCGAAGCCTTAGGGGTGGAGCTGAACCGTGGTTACATCAAGATCAATGAGCAGATGCGCACGGCTTGTGATACGGTGTATGCCATTGGCGACGTCAATGGTCCTCCCCTGTTAGCGCACGCCGCTTCAGAAGAGGGTATTGTGGCGGTCGAATGTATGGTCGGTAAGCGAGAAAAAGGGGTTGATCACCTACGCATTCCTGCCTGTGTCTACTGTCAGCCTGAGGTCGCGGTTATTGGCTTGAGCGAAGCACAGGCCAAGGCGAAAGGCTATGACGTGAAGGTCGGGAAGTTTCCCTTCCTGGCATTAGGAAAAGCGATTGCTGCCGGACATGACGAAGGCTTCGTCAAAATGGTGGTCGATAAAGAGTACGGAGAGATTCTTGGCTGTCACATCATTGGGCATGGAGCGACGGATCTGATTGCTGAGATTGGCTTAGCTCGTACACTCGAAGCAACCACTGCGGAAATCAGTGGCACTGTACACGCGCACCCAACTTTATCCGAGGCAATTCTTGAGTCTGCCTTGATTGCGGAAGGGCGGGGGATAAATTTTTAGGGGTTGGGGTTTGGGTAGAAGAAGCACAAATGAACCTCCATTGTTTTGACTTGGGCCTTATCGAGTATTCTCAAGCGCTCTGTTTACAAGAAGAACTGTTGCGGAGGCGCTACCAAGAGGAATACGAAGACTCGCTATTATTGCTCGAACATCCTCCCGTCTTCACTCTCGGTCGCGGAGGAAACGCAAAGCATCTCTTGAGTCCGCGTGATGTTCCTGTTTATCGGGTCGGTCGGGGAGGGGACATCACCTTTCATGGACCCGGCCAGTTAGTTGGCTACCCGATTATTGACCTTACCCGTCACGGGCGAGACGTACATGCGTATTTGCGTGGGCTCGAAGCCGTGCTGATCGAAGCCCTGGCGCAAGTTGGCATTGCTGCGCAACGGATGGAGGGGTTGACTGGTGTATGGCTAGAGCACCAGAAAATCGCTTCGATCGGCATCGGTGTGCGTCGCTGGATAACCTGCCATGGCTTTGCTTTGAACGTCGATCCTGATCTCACCTATTTCTCTCAGATTATTCCTTGTGGGCTGACCGGGGTACAGATGACCTCGATGGGTAAAGCCCTCACGCAGCCAATTGCGATGGTTGCTGTCAAGTCTCTTGTGGCAACAGTCTTTGCGCGGTATTTCGGGTATAAGGAGATCGTATGGCAGAGGAACTTTCTGATGCCGGACCTAGTGAACGTCGCGAGCCAGTAGCGCGGCGGCACCCTGATTGGATTAAAGTACGAATGCCTGGGGGACCAGGCTACACCAAGACGAAAGCGATCGTCTCAACGTTCAAACTGAATACTGTGTGCCAGGAGGCGCAGTGTCCCAATATCGGTGAATGCTGGGGGCACGGGACGGCGACGTTCATGCTGATGGGGGAGGTATGTACCCGCAACTGCCGGTTCTGCGCGGTTACTCACGGGCACGTTGCTATTTTGGACCCAGAGGAACCACGACGCGTCGCTGAGGCCGCTCTCAAGATGGGACTCTCACATATTGTGGTGACCTCGGTTAATCGTGACGATTTACCCGATGGTGGGGCGCATCACTTTGCTGCTACTGCCCGCGCGCTGAAACAACTCAAGCCGGACTGCACGATTGAAGTGTTGACTCCAGATTTTCAAGGTAATGAAGAAGCGGTTGCGACCGTTGCCCGTTCTCCGATCGAAATCTACAACCACAATACCGAAACGGTACCGCGCCTGTACCGACGCGTTCGTCCGGGGGCGAAGTATGAACGCTCGCTCCGCGTGCTGCAAAAAGTGAAGGAAGTTCGTCCAAACCTCAAAACGAAAACCGGCCTGATGTTGGGCTTAGGTGAGACGTACGAGGAATTACTCGCAGTGTTTGGCGACTTACGGGCAGTAGGTTGTGACATTCTCACCTTGGGACAATACTTGCGTCCGTCCAAGGATCAGTTACCGGTCGAACGCTACGTCCACCCCGACGAATTTTCTGCACTGCGAGAAGAGGTGTTAGCGTTGGGGTTTCGTCATGTCGAGTCTGGACCGCTGGTCCGTAGTTCGTACCACGCCTGGAAGCATGTAAGTTGATTCAACATTTTGTAAAAATCTACATTCGACCAGTCAGACATGTCCGAGAAGGTTGTATGCAACACTGCTCGCCTGGCTGTGTCATTCTGAGTACCCCATACTGCGGTACCCTAAGCACGGGGGCAGAAATAGGAAGCTCCTGGATTCCGGGTCTCGCGGTGCTCGCCCGGAATGACGGGCTTGTCGTGTTCGTCATTCCCGCGCACGCGGGAATCCAGGGGGTGTGGCGCAGAGTGGGCATTTTGTTTCTGAGCAGCAAAGTCACTGGTAGGGCGGGCTTTGCCCGCCGGAGATGGCAGGCGCAGCTTGCCCTACAAAAATCGCCTCGATGTTCACTCGAGTTCTGCCAACAGCGCCTTGGCCTCTTGTAAATCTTTGGTGTCAAAGCCTTCGGTGAACCAGTTATAGATCTCAGATAACATCCGGTGAGCGTCTTTCTGCTTGCCCTGCTGCTGCCAGAGGCGAGCGAGGCTGGTGGCGGCACGGAGTTCCAGCGACTTTGTCTTTTGTTCACGAGCCGTCTCAAGCGCGTGCTGAAAACAGGCTTCGGCTTCAATTGCGGCTCTTTGCTGGGTACCCTGCGCCGTTAGGTTGTGTCGAGCCTCCGCCAGCAGCAGCTCGCCGTTGAGTCGATACACTTCTTCTTCCCAATATCGCTCGCCGGATTTGGGTCGAATCGTCAAGGCCTCTTTCAGCACGGTCCAGCCGTCTTCGAACTGGCCGGTCTCGATATACGCTTCGAGGTGTAAGCTGAGAAAAAACTGCAAGAGTCCTTGCCCGCCTGCGGCGCTCTGGGCAGCCAACCCTTGCCGCATTTTGCTAATGCCCTCTTCATAGCATCCTTGCCACGCGAGCGCTGAGCCCAATACCATAGAGACCTGCGCGGCGAAGTAAGGAAGGCCAAACTCGGCTGCAAAGCCTAGAGCGGCTTCGCCCTGCGCTTGGGCAGCTGACCATTCCCCCCGGAGCTGATGGGCATGAACCATGTCAGCCATCGCATAGCCGGTCGTATTGGCATGCGAGAGGTCCTGAGTCAGCGCCAGAGCCTCTTGGGCTCGCACGAGCGCCTGGTCCGGATAACCCAGTAACCATAAGACTTGCATGGCGTGCACTCGACAAGCGACTCCCGGGTCCTGTCCATAGCGGAGGGTATGAGCGCGATGCCGCTGGGGGTCATAGAGTGCGATGCCCTGTTCCACATGAGCGAGCGCTTCTGGATACTGGCCAACCCATTCCAGAGTGTGACCCTGTTGATAGTGCGCTTCGATAAGCAGGTCTGGATCTCGGGAATCCTTCGCGATGCGGAAAACTTCCTCGGCTAGCTCGCGCGCTTTCAGGTACTCTCCCCGCATGGCATGATACATCACCATGTTGCAGAGCACGGGAAAGACCTGTGCTTTATCCCCTGTCAGCTCGCAGAGTTCCCGCGCGCGACGGAAAGCTTGTTCGGCCTCGGGAGAGGCAAAGCCATGGGTGGCGATACGCAGGCCGCCCAAGGTTAGCTGCGAGCTGAGTTCTTGCTGGGTACGTTCCGGCGTCTCGGGCAGGGTCTTGAGCAACTCTAAGCCGGTAGTGAGATGCCTCACCGCCTCTTCGTTAGCCGACCGCTGTACCGCGCGCTGGCCTGCCTGTTGCCAATACGGAATAGCTTGCTCTTTGAGCCCAGCCTCGGTGTAGTGATGCGCGACCAATTCGGGTTGGCTTTCGACTGCCTCAGGAAACTGCTCGACTAACACCTGCGCCACGGATTGATGCAGCTGATAGCGGCGACTCTTCAGCAAGGATTGATAGGCCGTGTCTTGCACCAGCGCGTGTTTGAAGAGATAGCGAGATTGCGGCGGCACCCCGCTCTGAAAGACCAGCTCCGCATCTACTAACTGCCTCAGCCCTCGCTGTAACGTGTCCTCATCCAGCAGCGAGACCGCTTCGAGTAACGCATAGTTGAATTCGCGCCCGATGGTAGCACCCAGTTGGGCGAGTTCTTTCGCGGTCCCTAATCGATCCAGACGAGCCATCAATGAGTCTTGCAGTGTCGCAGGAATGTCGAACGAGTGTAGGGGCGACCGGCCGGTCGCCCCTACGGTTTCCACAACTGATTTCGTCAATTCTTCGACGAACAGCGGCACACCGTCAGTCTTACTCACTATATGTTGGATCACTTCGACGGGTAGCACTTTACCACCTGGTATCTTCTCCACCATTGTTTCCACATGTGTGCGCCCCAACCGACTGAGGCTGAGCTGGCTGAGATAGGACCGTGACCCCCACGAGGGCGTAAACTCTGGCCGATGAGTCAGCACAGACAAGAGGCGTGTCGTCGGGACCTGGGCGAGAAAGAGAGTGAGCAGTTCCAAGGTGGAGGGGTCAGCCCAATGGAGGTCTTCCCAAGCGTATACCACTGCTTGTTGCTGTGCCGCTTCACACAACCACGCTACGATGGCTTCGTGGGTCTTCTCTTTTTGCTTCTGCGGACTAAGAGTGAGCGGTGGATAACCCCCAGGATGGGGCAAGGATAACAGCGCCGCAAGCAATGGAATGGCATCCTTCTGTAGGGGCGCACAGCCGTGCGCCCCTACGGTGAATTTACGAAGCTTCTCTTCTGGAGAGTCATCGGGATGCAGCTGGAGCATGCGTTGCAAATGCTCAATCACTGGCTGCAAGGCGCTATTTTGCGCATACGGTGAACAGCGTAACTCCAGACAGTGGGCACCCTCTCGCTCGACCTTTTCTTTGAGCACCTCCACTAAGCGGGATTTTCCGATGCCGGGCTCGCCGCTCAACAGGACGACCTGCCCTGTGCCGTCTTTCACCCGCTCCCAGCGCTCGTGCAAGAATGCTTGTTCATGTTCCCGCCCCACCAAAGGGGTAAGTCCTTTACGTGCGACTACCTGGAACCGACTCTGCGCTTCCCCTTCCTTACTGACGTGATAGAGCGTGATCGGGGTAAAGACGCCTTTTAGTACCGGCCGGCCCCGTTCTTCACAGTCGAAGAAGCCTTCGACCAGACGATAGGTGGCCGCACTGATGACGACCGTGTCAGGTTCGGCTTGTCCCTGTATCCGCGCAGCAATATTGGGCGTCTCGCCCAAGGCTAACTGTTCATGACGATTGCCTCCCCCCATCGCACCGACGACGACCGGGCCAGTGTGAATGCCAATCCTGATTTGTAGGGGCGACCGGCTGGTCGCCCCTACGGCTCGGTGTTGCAATGCCCCTACCCCTACGATTGCTAACCCTGCCCGCACTGCCCGTACGGCATCATCTTCGTGCGCTGTGGGATAACCAAAGTAGACCAATAGTCCGTCACCTAGATACTGCGCAATGTGACCGTCAAATCGTTCAATCACTGCGGCACTGGTTTGCTGATAGGCGCGCACCACTTCCCGCAACTCTTCAGGATCGAGCTGCTCAGCGAGTGCAGTGGAACCGACCAGGTCGCAGAACATCACCGTCAGTTGGCGACGCTCGGCTTCTAGGTGCTGGGTGTTCGGGGCTAGGGGCTGGGGACTGGCAACTGGCAACTGAGAACTGGTAGCTGTCGCGTTCCCAGTCCACACCAGCACTTTCCCTTCTTCATCGACGGCGAGGCGCTTGGCATCAATGAGGTCGGCCTTGAGATCTTCCAGGTCGTCGTCAGTTAGTGCGAACCGTCGCTTCAGAATGCGGTAAGCCACTCGCCCTTCACGATGCAGCAACTCCTGCACTTGCGCGAGGATTTCTTCGAAAGTCATTGACAGTTCCTTCTTTCACCACCCAGCTTGCTTAGCGCTGCCCCTCTCTACGCCTCTTCTTCTGTCGGTGTCAAGTAAATTGTTGTGGTCGTCAGGGTTAGGCCGCGAGCTGGGGTCGGGTGCTCATCCTGCGCATTACTCCGTCGACACACCGCACGCCGGCGTCCGAAATCCTCTTTTTGCACACGTGAATCCGGTGCTCCGCTCAGGGCAATGCAGGTTGTGAGGAAATCAATAGACAGTTTTTCTAGCGTGAGCATAGGGCGTGAATGTGTTAACATACGAAAGCGAGTTGTAACACAAAGAGGAGGGGGTAATGCCTGACAATGCTTACGAAACTGCCTTACGCCAGTTTGATAAAGCCGTGCATTACTTAAATCTCAAACCAGGTATTATTGACTACCTACGGATACCGAAACGTGAGTTAACCGTCAATTTCCCAGTTGAGATGGATGATGATTCGGTTCGGGTCTTTACCGGATACCGCGTGCATCATAACACTGCCCTTGGTCCGACCAAGGGTGGTATTCGCTACCATCCCGCTACTACCCTTGACGAAGTGCGGGCCTTGGCAATGTGGATGACGTGGAAATGCGCCGTGGTAGGACTCCCGTATGGGGGAGCAAAAGGGGGAGTAGTGTGTGATCCCAAAGTGCTATCCGTGAGGGAATTGGAAAACCTCACTCGCCGTTACGCGACCGAAATCAGCGTTCTGATGAGCCCGCAAGGAGATATTCCGGCGCCGGACGTTGGCACCGGTGAGCGGGAGATGGCCTGGATCATGGACACCTATTCCATGCACCATGGCTATTCAGTGCCGGCCGTCGTGACCGGCAAGCCCCTGGCTATCGGCGGTTCGCTCGGGCGTGCCGAAGCAACCGGACGGGGCGTCGTTATCACGATGATGGAGGCGCTCAAGCGGAGGAATATCGCTGTTGAGGGTGCACGGGTTGTCGTCCAAGGATTTGGCAAAGTCGGGGCTCCGGCGGCGTATCTGGCCCAGGAACGCGGCGCCAAAGTGATTGCGGTGAGCGATGTACGGAGAGGTATCTTCAATCCCCACGGTCTCGACCTAAATGAGCTACGTGCTTATGTTGCGACCCAAGGAACGGTGATGGGATACTCTAAAGCCGAGCCTATCAGCAACGCTGAATTGTTGGAGTTAGAGTGCGAAGTGTTGATGCCGTGTGCGCTGGAAAATCAAGTTACTACAGCCAATGCTGATCGAGTCAAAGCACAGATTGTCGCCGAAGGCGCCAATGGTCCACTGACACCCGAAGCCGATGAAATCCTGCTCGGGAAGGGCGTCTTTATTATTCCCGATGTACTCTGTAATGCAGGGGGAGTGACCGTATCGTACTTCGAATGGGTCCAGGACTTGCAGTCGTTCTTCTGGGGTGAAGACGAAATTAATGAACGTTTACGACGAATTATGGTCCGGAGCTTTAATCAAGTCGTGCGGGTTGCGTATGAGAAAAATGTCGACATGCGTACCGCGGCACAGGTATATGCTATTCAGCGAATCGCCGAAGCGGTTCAGCTCCGTGGAATTTATCCGTGACTGGGAAAGAGCACTACTGCCCCTCCGACTTCACTCTTTCCCGGACGATAACGTTTTCACCAGGCGATACAGGTACTCCTGGCCGTCGAAGAATGCTTTCACCAAGAGACGCTCATCTTTTCCATGCGCACGGATATCAAACATGTCGCTAGCCAGACCGGAGTGCCCATAGGTCACAATCCCGACATTGCGCAAGAACCGCGAGTCCGTCGCTCCTGTGGACATGATCGGTACGAGTGGAATACCCGGCCAAAACTCTTCCGTGAGTTGCTTGATCGCCTGTTGGATCTCCGGATTCAGTGGTGACGGTGGACTGAGCGTATAATTGCCGACCGGTGTCACTGTAATTTTATCGTCGGCTAAGACCTTGACTAACGTCTGTTGTACCTCTGGCACTGACTCCCCCGGCAACACCCGGCAGTTCACAGTCGCTCGAGCAGTCTGCGGCAACGCATTGTCGGCATGTCCTGCTTCCAGCCGAGTCGCGACGCAAGTCGTTCTGAGCTGCGCGTTATACACCGGCTTGGTTGATAAGCGTGCCACGGCGGCAGCGTCGGGTGGATCGCGTAGGAGAGCCTCCATGTCCTCCGCGTCCTGGCCGCTCTCGAGATCTGCCGTGCGCTCGAAGTAGCCGCGAGTCGCCTCGTTGAGTTTCACGGGGAAATCGTACTTTGCCAGCCGAGTGAGGGCTTCAGCAAGATGATAGATTGCGTTATCCTTGCTTGGCAGCGAGCTATGCCCACCGGGATTCTTGACTTCGAGACGATAAGTGACGAATACTTTTTCGCTTGCTTGAATCCGATTGGCAAGCGGTTTGTCATTCTTTAAGGCAACCCCTGCTCCCTCATTGAGGGCGAACTCAGCATCGATCAGGTTACGGTGGTTCTTGAGTAACCAAGCGACTCCATTGGCGGGAGTGTCGCCAAGCTCTTCATCCGCAGTGAGCGCCACGATCAGGTCTCGGTCGGGAACGTAGCCCTCCTGCTTGTAGCGGATCAGGTTTGCAACAAAAATCGCCGCCATGGCCTTGTCATCCGAGGTGCCGCGGCCGTAGAAATACCCATCCTGCTCTAAGAGTTTGAATGGATCGACCGACCAATCCTCCCGTTTTGCTTCCACCACATCGAGATGCGCGAGCAGCAGGATCGGTTTACGCGCACCGGTACCGCGCAAGCGGACCACGAGATTTCCTTTGCGCGGCTCAGGCCCTAACACTTGGATATCCTCTGCTGATATACCTCCAGCTTTCAGTCGCTTCGCCATAGCCTCGGCCGCGACCGTCGTGTTGCCGACCGAGTCGGTGGTATTAATCTCAATCAGCTCCTGGAAGATCTCGCGAGCGAGCTGCTGATGCGGGGATGGGGCTTGGGCATCTACAAGAGTCGTGGCGCAGATACCAGTCACTAAAACAAACAGTACATAAAGGTGTGCGGGTTTCATTTTTCGTTTCCTAAGGTAGAAATTGACTCGCCCAAGCTGCCTGACGATGCCCGGCTCATCGTTTTGTTATCACTTAGAGTGACTACCTCTTTCATATGGCCATGCCGGGAGAGTAGCCAAGAGATGCGCAAACTCAAGGAATGGGGGCATACGAAAGTTACTGTCCTACAGGAGCGCTTCCCGATTGGGTCAGTCCGGCCTGCGCGAGATCAGCAACGATGACTTGCAGCTCACGATCAGGATGAAAATATGTTTTCGCCGCGGCGTGAACCTGCTCTCGCGTAATCTGACCGATGAGCGTCGGGTAGCGGTCCGGATAATCGAGGCCAAGCTCGTAGAATTCTATGACCGGTAGAAGCGCGGCGACGTCACGATTTGACACCAAGCGCAGAGGGAAACTATTGATTAAGTAAGATTTTGCCGCTGCCAGTTCCTTTTCGTTCGGACCCTCTTCGCTATAGTGGCGAATGACCTGCATCGATTCTTCAATGGCCTGCGTCGCACTAGCGTTTTTGGTTTGTAGGACAACCATAAACGGACCGGCGTGTTTCCGTGCGCTGAAGCTACTACTGATATGATAAACCAACGCCAGCTCCTCACGGATCTTATCCATGAGCCGCGAACCAAATCCGCCGCCGCCGAGGATGTAATTCATCACTTGCACGGCGTAATAATCGGGATTCGAGCGCGCGATGCCAAGATGCCCTAGAACCACATTGGCCTGTGCCACTTTCTTATTTACCGTAATCCGTTCCTCGGGAGGCTGGTACTCTTCTGGCCAGACAATGCTGGGGATGTCGGCCGGTTGCCAACCTGCCAGGTGGGTGCGTAGTTGACTCGTCATCTGCTCCTTCGAGATCTCGCCGGCGACAGCAATAATGGCATTATTAGGGCGGTAATAGATTTGATGAAATTTGGCTGCATCTGCCCGCGTCAGTTTTGCTAGCGTCGCCGGCCGTCCTTCGACCAGCCGGCCATAGGGATGTTTGGGATAGAGCTTCTCGAGAAAGGTTCTTTGGGCAATCCAGCCTGGTTCCTCTTCGCGGCTTTTCAGGCCACCTTCAATTTCTTTACGCTTTTTTTCTAATTCGACGGTAGGAAAGGTGGGAGTGAATAAGACCTCAGCCAGCAGGTTGAGTGCGGGCGCTAAATTTTTCGTCAGGGTAGTCAGGGTAATGGTAGTGGTTTCGATATCTGCGTCGACCCCAAGAGAAGCACCCAGAAAGTCGAGTTCCTCAGCAAGCGCCTGAGCCGAATGCTTCTTCGTCCCACGAGTGAGTAATTCTGCGGTAAGGTTGGCGACTCCCTCTTTCCCGGCAGGATCAGCCGCGGCACCGCTTTTGAGCAAGATATTCATGACAATCATAGGGACGCCCGGTCGTTCTGCCACCAGGAGGATCGCGCCGTTGTCAAGCACCGTGCGTGTCGCGAGCGGCGCGGCAACTGCTTGGCTGGTAAAAAGAAGTGCCAAAGCAAAACTCAGAGCGAGATGCGATTTCATAGTAATGATCACCTTAGACTCTCTACGCTCACAGCGCCTTTAGTGAATATTTTTACCGCCTAACCCGCCATCGGGCGCTTCACGAACCGGAGTCCCTTCAGGAATAAGCAATCCAGCGGTGCGGTTCTCTTCTCGAAGGTAGGTTTTCGCGACCCGCTGAATATCTTCGGCTGAGACCGCGCGGATGCCTGGGATAACCTTCTGAATTAATGTCCAATCTCCTAGCGTCGCGTATTGTCCTAGCTGCATGGCACGATAGAAAAGAGAATCTTGACCGTAGGTGAAAGTAGATTCAACCAAATTCTTGGCCCGTTCCAGTTCTTTGGCTGTCACAGGCTGTGTTTTTACCTTTTGGATCTCTTGGCGAAGTGCGGTTTCTGCTTCTTGCCACTGTCTTCCTGGTGCGATGCGCATAGACAGGATGAAAAGGGAAGGATCCTGAGAAGTGCGATCATAGTCGGCGTCAGCCGCCAGCACGAGTGCTTTATTCTCCACTAAGGAAGTTTGTAAGCGTGAACTGCGGCCACCAGCGAGGATCACCGAAAGCAGCGCAAGGGGGAAACTATCATCACTCGCAAAATTCGGCACGTGATAGGCAGCAACATAAATTGGCAGAGAAGCTGGACGCTTCAGCGTCACCTGGCGCTCTCCTCGTTGCTCTGGCTCTACTGCTGTCACTTTCGGTGGTGGTTGACCGGACGGAATCGCTCCAAAAGTAGCTTTGATCTTCGGGAGCAGCGCTTCTGGGGAGACATCTCCTGCAATGACGAGAATGGCATTATTCGGAGCATAAAAGATTTGGCGATAGTCTTTTACGTCGCTTAAGGTAATAGTCTCGAGGTCATGCATCCAACCCACCACTGGCCATTCATACGGATGGGCTGTATACGCAGCCGCACCGACTTGCTCGTATAAATCAGCCGCCGGCTCGTCCGCCGTCCGCATCCGCCGTTCTTCCATGACGATTTTCTTTTCTGCGGCAAACCCAGTTTCGTCAAGGGTGAGATTCGCCATTCGGTCGGCTTCGAGTTCGAGCAGCAAATCGAGATGCGCAGAAGCGGTGTTTTCAAAATAGACCGTATGGTCTTCCGCCGTGAATGCATTGTGTGAGCCGCCTTTTTCTTGCACGAGGCGGGAAAACTCTCCTTGCCCATGGGTTGGCGTACCGCGAAACATCAAGTGTTCAAGCAGGTGAGAAATGCCGGTAATACCGAGGCGCTCGTTGCGAGAACCGACCTTGTACCATATCTGTAGAGAAATGACCGGTGCCCGCCGGTCTTCAAGCATGATGATGGTCAATCCATTTGCCAACGTTTCTTGGGTAACCTGCCAATTTTTCTCTTCGGCTCGAGGAGAGGGCACGGCTAAGAGCAAGAGATACCCAAGAAAGAAAAATCCTGTTTTCAAGGGGATACGGTGACGATATTGCCTCATGTGCATACCTCGACAGGTATGTTCTCGTGGGTCTGGTTGCTTGTCAATGAGAGGGCAGGAAAAGAGAGGAGGGAGAAGGAAGAATGCTTGCCAGAAAAAGATGAGATTAACAACTGGGTGTTAGTAGATCCACTTGCCCTTAGTAAAGCGAAAGATTTCTTTCACTGGAAGCGTCTCCACTTGTTCGAAAGGACCTTTTAAAGCTTCTTCTTTGGTTTTTCCCGAGCACCGCAGGGTTCTTTCATAGTAAGTGAGCAAGCCAACAAAGGGCGTATCTTTCGAAGTGGTTTTTTTGATTTCGATATAGCGTTGCGGAAGGTAGCCGACATACTCGGCGGAAAACCCCTCGGGGCGCTGAGTGACCTTCACTAGCTGAGTGCGGTGGTACTCTTCTGCCTCCGCCAACTTAGCCATCCACTCGATGGTGAAAGAATCAAAGCTCGTCCGTATCGTTTCTTCATCAGCTTCGGATGGTGCCGGAGCTTGCTGCTGAGAGTCTGTTGCCTTGGTTTTTGTCGATTTACTCGCCGGTTTCGCTTTAGTTTTACCACCAGCAGAGGCGGTCAATGGACAAAGAAGGAGTAAGGAAACAAGGAAAGAAGAGAGAAGGGGAAAAAAGTTCTTCGTTCCTCTTTTAGTTGAGTTCATGTCGCCTATCTTTGCAAAATAAGGGGCGGAAAAGAAGCTTCCCTTTTGCGAGAATCAGTTTCTCAGTTGCAGGCGCGAGAAAACCAGGGTGGGCAGCACCCACCCTGGTTGAGGGTCCGGAAGGGCAAAGGGCGTCAGCGCTTATCGGACTCTCAATTCAGCGCGACGGTTCATCGCCCGGCCTTCTGGGTTATCTTTCCCATCTGGCTTGGTGTTCGGCGCGATCGGGTCTTTCTCTCCCATACCGACGGTATCGAGACGGCCTGCCGCAATACCCTTAGACACCAAGTATTGTTTCACCGCCTGTGCGCGACGCTCGGAGAGCCGCAGATTGTACGCGTCCGAGCCTATCGAGTCGGTGTAGCCGGCGATCGTGACTTTGACATCAGGGTTTTCTTTCAACGTCTGTGCCGCCTCATCGAGAATCGGCGTGAACTCCGACTTAATATTCGACTTGTTGAAGTCGAAG
>Ga0187894_10000631_pt1 | contig 47231 bp, 38 predicted proteins | sample GBC1701081metaG_FD_136650 | JGI IMG/M metagenome (GOLD analysis project Ga0187894, IMG submission 136650) | White microbial mat communities from a lava cave in the Kipuka Kanohina Cave System on the Island of Hawaii, USA - GBC170108-1 metaG ... | reverse complement strand
AGCTCCGGTCCCGGGCGGGCGAGGCGACGGCGGGCCGGCTGGTGGCCGAGCTGGGACAGGTCGCCACGCCGGCGGAGTTCGAGCGGCGGCTGCGCACCGCCTTGCGCGATCCGACGCTCTCCGTGCTCCACTGGTCCGAGTCGGCCCGGTCATATCTCGACCGCGACGGACAGCCGGCCGCGCTGCCGAGCGATACCGACCGCCGCGCCGTGACGTTGCTCGAGCGCCAGCGCCGCCCGATGACCGCGCTCGTGCACGACCGCGCCGTGCTCGATCGTCCCGATCTCGTGAAGACCGTGACGGCGGCGATCCGGCTCGCGCTCGAGAACGAGCGCCTGCGCGGTCAGGTCGCGGCCCAGGCCAGCGAGGTGCGAACGCTGCCGACGGGCCACGTGACCTTCCTCCTGACCGACATGGAGGAGTCGACGAGCCTGCTCCAGCGACTGGGCGATCGCTATGCGGCGCTCCTCGCCGACGTCCGCGCCATCATCCGGGGCGCCGTGCATCGGGCGGGGGGGCGCGAGGTCGACGCGCGCGCCGACGAGTTCTTCGCGGTCTTCGAACGGGCCGCGGCCGCGCTCGACGCTGCGCGCTCGGTCGAGCGGACCTTGCGAGCGCGGGCCTGGCCCGACCGCGCCGAGGTCCGACTGCGGTTCGGCCTGCACAGCGGACGCCCCACGCTCACCGACGCGGGATACGTCGGCCTGGTGGTCCACACCGTCGCGCGGATCTGCTCGGCGGCGCATGGCGGCCAGATCGTCCTCTCGGCGGCGACGCGCGAAGCCGTGGGCCAGTCGCGCCCCACCGGCGTGCGCTTCCGCAGTCTCGGCTCGCATCGCCTCCGTGGCCTGCGCGAGCCGCTCGCGCTCTACCAGGTCGAGGCCGCGGGACTGATCACGCGCTTTCCGCCGCCGCGGACGCAGGCCGCCGCGCGCGTGTCATCTGACGATCGCTGACGCGACCGGGCGCGCTCCGGTCTCGCGCTCAGGCGGCGCCGCGTGTCCCGCGGGGAGGGCCCCGCCCCGACGCTTCGTCGGCGCGTTCCTGACTCGCTCGACTGGTCTAGAATGGCTGTCGTGCCCCGCAGCGCCCACGCCCCTTTCGGCCGCGCACTCCCGTGATGGCCGCCGGCCCGAGCGGCATCGTCCGGCTCGGTCCGTTCCGCCTCGACGTCGCCAACCAGAGATTGTGGCGCGAGCACGAAGTCAGCCGGCTCACACCGAAGGCCATGGCGGTCCTCGCGGTCCTGGTCACGCGCCCTGGCCAGCTCGTGTCGAAGGACGCGCTGTTGACAGGCGATCTGGCCCGACGTCGCGGTGAGCGACGCGGCGCTCAGCGTGTGCATCCGCGAGATCCGGCGGGTGCTGGACGACGATGCCCGGCAGCCGCGGCTCGTCGAGACCGTGCACAGACATGGCTTCCGGTTCAATCAGGGGGTCACGCCGTTGCGATACCTGGCATGGATGCTCTGGGCGCTCGGGTGTCCGGACCAGGCGGTCGTGCGCTTGCAGGAGGCGCTCGGCATCGCGCGCGACACGGGTGACGCGGCGGGTGTCGCGGGCGCGCACGTCTCGCTGGCTCGCCTCCATCAGTTTCGCGGCGAGCCCGCCGCAGTCCGGGAGCACGCGGCGGCCACCGTGGCCGTCGCCCGTGAGCAGGGTTTCTCCAGCGACTCGCCGCCGCCCGGATCCTCGGTGGGTGGGCATGCATCGAGCAGGATGCGGCCCGGGCGGTGGACGCGATGGCGAGCGGCCTGCTCGATTTCAAGGCGACGGGAGCTGGAGACGACGTTCCGTACTGGCTCGCGCTGCTGGCCCAAGGGCAGCTCGCCGCCGGACACGTCACCGCCGCCGTCGCGACCCTGGACGAGGTCCTCGAGCGCGCGGGCGAGAGTGGTGTCCGCGTCTGGAACTCGGAGATTCACCGCTTGCGCGGAGACGCGAATCTCGCCGAGGCCGGACCGCGCGGAGCGGGGGATCGGGAGGCGGCCGCGCGTGCCTATCGCGAGGCGCTCGCCGTCGCGCGACGACAGCAGGCGCGATCGCACGAGCTGCGCGGCGATCAGCCTGGCGCGGCTCGAGCGCGCCGACGGACGACCGGCCGAGGGCCGTGCGCGGCTGGCCGAGATCAGCGCGTGGTTCACCGAGGGATTCGAGACGGCGGACTACGCGAGCGCCCGCACGCTCCTCGACGAGCTGGGCCTCGCGTGACGATGTAGAATGTGCAGCCGCGCGACGCGGCGAACAGGAGGTCAACCGTGCCCATCTATCACGTGCACTTCACCTGCGCCCCGGACTACATGGCCCGCCGCCTGCCGTTTCGACCAGCGCACCTGAAGCAGCTCGGCGCGCTGCGCGACGAGGCGCGGGTCGTCGCTGGCGGCCCCGAGCCCGACGGCACCGCCGCCAACATCTTCTATCGCGTCGCGGACCGCGCCGAGCTCACGCGCCTCCTCGAGGACAACGAATTCAACCGGGCCGGGCTCTTCACCGCCAATCACCCGAGGGCCTTCAGCGAATTCCTCGATCCGATCGATCGCCCGCCGCTCGACGCTGGGCTCGAGGCAGCGATCGTGGAAGGCACGCCGACCGATCGTGCGAGCGCTCGGGCCGGCCTCGCGGCGCTACAGCGCGACGGCCGCGTGGCCTTCGGCGGATTCTTCGAGGACGGCGCCGGGCTCGCCGTCGTCCGCTCATCAAGCCTCGACGAGGCGGTCCACTGGCTGATCGAAGCGGGCGGGTGGAAGGAATCCGATCTCCGGCCCCGCTCCTGGAGCCAGACGCTCTAGTCTCCCGAGCTAGACGGCCGTCGGACTCGCGGCGCCGGGCGGGGCGGGGGCCCTCCCCGCGGGACCGTTGCCTCTGCGGACGATCGAAGCCGAAGACGATCGATCTCGTGGGCCCCGCTGAGTGCGGGCGACGCTCAATCTCGCGCTCGGTGTGCGCTTCGACGAACAGCGCCGCGGCGCCGTTCGCGCGCAGATCGTCGGCCACGCTCTTTCCTCGCTCCGCGTCGAGGTCGGCGATGGCCACGCGCGCGCCCTCTTCGGCGAATAGCCGCGCGGTCGCCTCACCGATCCCCGACGCCCCGCCCGTGATCGCCACCACCGTGCCGTCGAACCGACCCATTGCGATCTCCTTGTTGTCTGTCGGCGCGTTCGGCGCCGCGGCAGGGTGGATGTGGCGTCCGCCCGCGCCGCCGCCGACGCGCGCGCCGTCGCGCTGCTCAGTCGCCGCGGAACCAGGGCGCCCGCTTCTCGAGGAACGCCCGCGTGCCTTCCCTGAAATCGTTGGATCGGTTGCTGATCAGCAGGTCCTGATTGGCGGAGATCACCGCCTCGCCGAGCGTCTGGAACGGGACGTCCCAGACCTGCTGCTTGATCATCCGCGTCGAACGGGGCGAGACCAGCGCCGCCATCTCCGCGGCGTAGGCGTACGTGGCATCGGCCAGTCGCTCGCGCGGGTGGATCTGGTGCACGAGACCGAGGCGCAGCGCCTCCAGGCCGTCGAACTTGCGGCCGGAGAGGAGCAGCTCGAGCGCGTGTGCGTGCCCCACGACGCGCGCGAGGATCCACGCCATGCCGAACTCCGCGGAGAGCCCGATGCGGGAGAAGGCCGTCGTGAACACGGCGTCCTCGGCGGCCACGCGCACGTCGCAGAAGAGCGCGTGCAAAAGCCCGAGGCCGGCGGTGGCGCCGTTGACCATGGCGATGATCGGCTTCGGCACGGCGGGGAACCACGAGCAGCGGGTCTGATAGTCGGGCCGCCGGTTCATGTCGAACGGCTGCGCGCCCTTCTGGATCGCGTCCTCGGGGACGACGTCGCCGAACCCGGTGATGTCGCCCCCGGCGCAGAAGCCGCGGCCGGCACCGGTGAGGACGATGACGCGAACGTCGCCGTCGTCGGCCGCCGACTGCATCGCGTCGCGCAACTCGTGCTCGAGCACGTCGGTCCACGCGTTGAGTCGCTCCGGGCGGTTGAGCGTGATCGTGGCGATGCGGTCGCGGATGCCGTAGAGGATCTGCTGGTACGCCATGGGCGGTAGCATAGCGCAGCCTCGCGCGCGGGAGCGCGGGAGCGCGGGCGATCGGCCCGCGTCGTCCGCCCGTTGCCCGCCGGGCGCCGTTCGTGATACGTGCGCTCACAGGCGGTATCGGGCGCTCGAAGGGGACACGTACCCCGCGACAGGAGGCGACCATGCGACGAATCCACGGCGTGCTCTTGGCATCGCTCGTCCTCACGGTGGGACTCGCCACGTTGGCCCGCGCGCAGTCCGGAACCGGCTGGCCGGTGTATGGAGGCGATCCGGGCAATACGCGCTTCAGCTCGCTCGCCCAGGTCAACGCGGGCAACGTCGGCGGACTGAAGGTGGCCTGGGCGCTGCAGCTCGGCTCGCTGCGGTCCCAGGAATCGACGCCGATCCTCGTCGGCGACATGCTCTACGTGACGTCGTCGCACGGGCCGAAGCACGTCTTCGCGGTCGACGCGAAGACGGGCGTGGTCCGCTGGCGCTACTCGCCCGAGGTCCCGGCCGGCATCGACCAGTACGCGTGCTGCGACGTGAACAACCGCGGCGTCGCCCACGCGAACGGCAAGATCTTCCTCGACCGTCTCGACGGCCACATCGTCGCGCTCGACGCGAAGACGGGGAAGGAACTGTGGAAGGCGCAGGTGGTCGACCACACCGGAGGATCGGTGATCACGTCGCCGCCGACGCTCGTCAAGAACCTCGTCATCACGGGGTTCGGCGGCGGCGAGTACGGCGTGCGCGGTTACCTGAGCGCGCTCGACCAGGACACCGGCCGCGAGGTCTGGCGCCTGTGGACGGTGCCGGGTCCGGGGGAGCCGGGCAACGATTCGTGGAAGGGCGACTCGTGGAAGTTCGGCGGCGCCGTCGCCTGGCACATCGGCTCCTACGACCCCGCCCTGAACCTGGTGTACTACGGCACGAGCAATCCGGCCCCGTGGTCCGCGTCCGTGCGCGGCAACGACAGCGCCAACATCGGCCCGTACTCGAACCTCTACAGCTCGAGCACGCTCGCCATCAACCCGGACACCGGGAAGGTCGTGTGGTACTTCCAGCACACGCCGCACGACGCGTGGGACTACGACGGCGTCAACGAGCTCGTGCTGACCGATCTCGACGTCGGCGGACGCAAGACGCCGGCGCTCCTCAAGGCCGACCGCAACGGCTTCTTCTACGTCCTGAATCGCGAGACGGGCCAGCTCATCTCGGCGAAGCCGTTCGTCGACCTCAACTGGGCGAGCGGCATCGACGCAAACGGGCGCCCCGTCGAGGTGCCCGAGAAACGGCCGCGCCTCAAGTTTCGCGCGATGAACGTCTGCCCGAACCTCATCGGCGGGAAGAACTGGATGCCGATGAGCTACAACCCGCAGACCGGGCTCGTCTACCTCCCCACGATGAACCTCTGCATGGACATGGAGGGCGCCGAGGCGAAGTACACGCGCGGACAGTTCTTCCTGGGCGCCGAGTTCGACCTGGGCAAGACCGGCCCCGGCGGCCACCTGGGCAGCGTGCTCGCCTGGGATCCGGTGAAGCAGCAGAAGGTCTGGCAGAACACCGACCCGCTGCCCTACGTGGGCGGGACGCTCAGCACCGCGGGCGGCCTCGTCTTCCACGGCGACCTGCGCGGCTGGTTCAAGGCGCTCGATGCGAAGACGGGTCAGACCCTCTGGCAGTTCAATACCGGATCCGGCATCAGCGCCGGCCCCATGACGTACCAGATGGACGGCAAGCAGTACGTGGCGGTGGTGTCGGGCCGGACGTTCTCGATCCCGCCGTTCTTCGGTCCCATCGGCGAGAAGATGATCGCGGCCAGCGCCGAGGGGGGCACGCTCTTCGTCTTCGAGTTGCCGGGCCGGTGACCGCCCCGCGCGCGGCCGGGCGCCCGGCCGCGCGCTCCGCCGCATCCACATGCTGAAGGCGTTCGGACACGTGCTCGCGGCGCTCGGCGTCGCGGCGCTCGCCGCGGGCGGGCTGGCGGCCGACGACGCGGTCCTCCGGGTCTGCGCCGATCCCGACAACCTTCCGTTCAGCGCGGCGGCCGGGACGGAGCGGGGCCTCTACGTGGATCTCGCCGAGCTGGTGGCGGCGCGGCTCGGCGCGCGGACGGAGTACACGTGGTGGCACACCGCCTACGGGCAGCGCGCCGTGCGCAACACGCTGCTGACCGATCGCTGCGACGTCTTCTTCGGCCTTCCCAACGACCCGCGCTTCATGGGCCGGCAGATCGACCTCACCCGCCCGTTCATGGACGTCGGCTACGCCGTCGTCGTGCCGCCCTCCTTCAAGCTCTCTCGCCTCGAGGACCTCAAGGCCGTGACCGTGGCCGTGCAGTTCCGGTCCGAGCCACAGATCATGCTGGCCTCGCGGGACGGCTTCCGCGTGAGCACGTTCCGCCTCGTCGAGGAGGCGATGGACGCGCTGGCCAAGGGCGAGGCCGGCGCGGCGTTCGTCTGGGGGCCCACGGCCGGCTACTACAACAAGACGCGTCTTCAGGGCGCCTGGCGGGTCGTGCCGGTCGCGGGCAGCGGGCTCTCGTTCCAGGTCGCGGTCGCCGTTCGCAAGGGCGACGCGGGACTCAAGGCGCGCATCGACCGCGCGCTGGTCGACCTGAGTCCCGACATCGGCCGCCTCGCCGACCGCTACGGCTTCCCGCGAGCGGCGCCGATCGATCTCGAGGCTGCCGCGACGGCGCCGTCATCGCGCGTCGCCGCGATCGACCGTTCGGTCACCGTCGCGCCGTTGCGGCCCCTCGTCCGCACGGTCGCTGACGGACCGGTCAATCCCTACGCGGGTGACCCGGAGGCAGTCCCGGCCGGACGAAAGGTCTTCAACCAGCATTGCTCGCACTGCCATTCGCCGAACGCGCAGAGTCCGGAACCGACACGCGATCTCCGCCGGCTGAAGCGGCGCTACGGAGAGCGGCGCATCGAGGTGTTCTACGTCACCGTCAGGACGGGGCGGCCGACGCAGGGCATGCCGCCGCTGGGACTGGCGCTGAATGCCGAGGAGATCTGGAAGATCTGGAGCTTCCTCGAATCGGTCCAGGCCGAGCCCTGATCCTAGTCGCGACCGGTCGAGACCCGGCTCCTGTCCTTCGCCAGCTCGCCCCTGGGCGTTTCGAGGCTGTAGAGGCGCGCGCAGTTGTCCCACAGGATCTTGCGGCGGACCTCGTCGGTGAACGGCAGCCCGAAGAACTGCTGCATGGCCTCGGGGAACGCGCCGTCGGAATGCGGATAGTCGGTCGAGACGACGAAGTAGTCGGCCCCCATCTTGTTCACGACGTCGACCGCTGGCTCCTCGTCCACGTCGAGCGCGATGTAGCACTGGCGCTTCCAGTACTCGCTCGGCAGCATCGTGAGCTGGTGCTCGCAGCCGGGACCGAACTTCTCCCACTGGTCGTCCAGGCGCCAGAGCCACCAGTAGAGCCATCCGGCGGTGCCTTCGAGGAACGCGCAGCGCAACCGCGGGTGGCGTTCCAGGATTCCGCCGGTGGTCATGCTGGCGATGGCCCCCATCAGCTCGACCGGGTTGCGGATGGCATGGGCGATCGGCTGGAAATTGGCGTGGCCCACGAAGCGCCGCCCGGCGTCGTCCTTGAGCGAGGTGTTGCCGGTCGGGTGAAATCCGATCGGCACGTCGAGCTCCTCCAGCGCGCTCCAGAGCGGCTCGCACGCCTCGTCGTGCAGGTGCTGGCCGTTGACGGGATTCGGCGTGCCGATGACGCCGACCGCGCCGAGCTCCTTGACGCACCGGCGCGCTTCAGCGATCGCCGCCGGGATGTCGTGCATCGCGATCTGGGCGGCGAACTTCAACCGCTCGGGCTGGCGCCGGCAGTAGTCGTACGCCCAGTTGTTGTAGGCGCGCGCGAGGGCTGCCGCGTAGTCCGGCGCGAGATCGTCGTGCATCAGGATCTGCCGGCCGCGGGTTCCGTACATGACGGCGACGTCGACGCCCTCGATGTCCATCGCGGTCAGGGTCGACTCCGGGTCGAAGCCGTTCGCCCGCGCGACCTGGAAATGCGGATGCCGCGCGCGGCTCCGGCGCCGCAGCTCACGGTTCGACGCGGTGGCGCCCGCCGCCCTGGCATGCGCGGGGATCGCCAGGCCCTGGACTTCCATCCCCATGATGGTGTCGGCGTTGCCCTTGTCGGCGGCGCTGTCGGAGAGCGCTCGCTGCTGTCCCCCGAAGAACCGCGGCAGGTTCGCGCGATGCGGGCCTTCGAGATAGCGGGCCCAGAGGTCATCCGGCTCCATCATGTGCAGGTCGCTGTCGAGGATCAGGTAGCCGTCGCGTGCCATCGCGCACCTCCAGCGGGTCGGGTGGTGTGGGTCACATCCCGGGCTCGCCGATTATCTCCGGAAGCGGAGTCGACCGAAAGCCCGGTCTGCTAGAGTCGAGGGCCATGAGCGACCACACGCACTGGGTCGGCACCTGGACCGCGGCTCCCGCGCCCGCCGAGGGCGCGGCCTTCAGCAACCACACGCTGCGGATGATCCCGCGGGTCAGCATCGGCGGCGCCACGCTGCGCGTGCGCATCTCGAACGCCCATGGCGTGCGTCCGCTCGCGATCGGCACGGTGTGCGTCGGCGTGCGCAGCGCCGGTCCGGCAATCGTCGCGGGCTCCTGTCGCCGGGTGACCTTCGGGGGCGGGTCCGGCGCGACGATCGCCGCGGGCGCGCTGGTCATCAGCGATCCGGTCGAACTCGCGTTCGCCCCGCTGTCCGATCTTGCCGTCAGCGTGCACCTGCCCGGGGACCTGCCGGCGAGCTTCGGGATCACCGGGCGATACGCGCGGCAGACCAACTACGTGTCGCCGCCGGGCGATTTCGCCGCCGAGGAGGTGATGCCGGTCGGTCGCCTGACCGACGACTGGTATTTCGTCTGCGGCCTCGACGTGGTCGCGCCGGCCGAGACGGGCGCCGTCGTGGCGCTCGGCGATTCGCTTACGGACGCCAACATCTCGACCCACGACGGCCACCACAGCTGGCCGTCCCAGCTGGCGCGCCGGCTCGTCGCGCGGCGGGGCGGGCGATCGATGGCCGTGATGAATCAGGGCCTCGGTGGAAACCGCATCCTGCACGATATCCGGGGCGAGAGCGGGCTCCGTCGCTTCGATCGCGACGTCCTGGCGCAGCCCGGTGTGACCCACGCCGTCATCATGCTCGGCACCAACGATCTGCGGAACCGTCCCGGCAGGCCCGAGGAGGAGGTCACCGCCCCGCAGATGATCGCCGGGTTGAAGCAGTTCGCCGTGCGCGGACACGCCCGAGGGATCAAGGTCATCGCCGCCACCCTGACTCCCTACGAGAACGAGACGTTCCTGCCCGGCGCGTGGAACCCCAGGCGCGAGGCCGTGCGCCAGGCGGTGAACGAGTGGCTGCGCCGGACCGACGCATTCGACGCGATCGTCGATTTCGATCAGGCGCTGCGCGATCCCGATCATCCCACCTGCATGCTGCCGGTCTACGACTGCGGCGACCACCTCCACCCGAGCGATCTGGGCTATCGCGCGATGGGGGACGCGATCGATCTCTCCCTGTTCGACTAGCTCCTAGGACCGGCGCGTGATGAACGGCGTGCGCGCCCACCCGTCCTCGTAGGGGGTCCAGAAGTGTGACTCGATCCGCACGTGCTGGAACTTCCACACGCCGCCCTCCCGGACGTATCGGTCGTGGTACGTCGCCGCGCCCAGCACGGCCTGGTTGCCGTTGGTGTAGGTGCACGTCTGCAGGAGATACCAGGTGCCGGTCGCGGTATCGCCGTCGACCTCGATGATGGGGCTCAGGATGTTGTGGACGGCGAAGGAGATGCGCTGGCTCGAGCCGCGAAAGAACTGGCGGATGGCCTCGCGTCCCTCGCTCCGGCCCAGCCGTCCCCCGTCCCACACGGCGTCGGCGGTGAACAGCGCCGCCAGGCCGTCGGCATCGTAGTTGGCGTCGCAGAGCGCCGCATACCGCGCCTTGAGCTGCTTGATCTCCTCGAGATCCTCCAGCCGGCGGATGCGGCGCTCGAGCGCGGCCAGGTCCGTCGCCATGCTCAGTGACTGTGCCCGGCTGCCTTCTGCAGCTCGGCGACCGGCACCATGCGGCCATGCAGCGGCAGGATCTGGTCGACCGCAAGACCCTGCTTCGCGATGTTCTCCGCGAGGCTCATGGTGAAGGGGCTGGGCGGATTCATCGGCGCCGCATTCGGGGCCGGCGGCGTATAGGCGTCGGCCTCGATCAGGAACTTCTCCTTCGGCAGATACACCATCACCATGTCGTCGGCGTGGAGGATGCCGGCGATGTGGCGGATCTCGACGGTCCGCGTCCCGTCGCTCATCACACGGCGGTCGCGGACACCTTCCACGGTGGCCTTGCGGCCGGACTTGGCGAGATGGTCCGGGCTCACCGTCGCCGGCGCCGCCAGGACGCGCTCGAAGAACGGACGGCTGACGTCATGGGTGACGATGGTGACGCCCTCGCCGGCGAACGCGCGCACGCCGCCCGAGTGGTCGAAGTGGTGATGGCTCACGACGAGGTACTTGATCGGCTTGGCGGGCACCAGCGTCCGCGCCTCGGCGATGACGGCCAGCGCGCGCTCGTCGTTCAGGGGGCCCTCGACCACGATCAGGTGGTCCTTCATCTCGATCACGACGCTGTGGTGCGAGCCGCCGGTGATGTACCAGACGCCGTCGGCCGCCTTCTGGCTCGTCACACGCGTGTAGGGATTGAACGCCTGCCGCACGGGGTCGGGAACCGGCACGTCGACGGCCGCATTGGGCCGCACGTCCGTCACCGTCAGGTCGAGCGCGGGGAAGCCGCCATACTGTTGGCGGATCTTCGTCGGAAACTTCACGCCGCCGAAGTCGCGATAGTCCGCGTAGCTCACGGTCACGGCCATGTCACCGAGGACCGGGTTCGGCATCGTTGCGTCGACGCGCTCGATCAGGTTCGCCGCGTCGACCACCGCGGTCGCCTTGAAGCGGCCCGGGACCGCGAAGGCGATCGTGCGCCCCTGCATCGTCCCATTGCCGGCCATCGCGGCCTTGACGACGCCGTGGGGCGTCGACCAGAGCTGGAACTGGCGATCCGCGAGCGACATCGGCGACGCCGCGGCGGTCTCGCCCGTCACGTTCCAGGCGTGGTCGCCGCTGGCGACGAAGACGAGCTTGTGCTCTCCGCGGATGTAGGGCGCCCCTCCCCGGGGCGGCTCGAGCGCCCGCGTGCGGAGGATCTCGTCGCGGAGCGACGCCGTGTCGAAGTTGATGACGCGGGTGAAGCTTCGGACGTTGAACTGCGGCCAGGGCGAGCCGGGCGTCTGGCTCTGCCCGGCCTGGAACATGGTGCCGCCCCCCTGGATCTCGATCGACTTGAGATTCGCGGCGCCGAGCGTCTGCGCGACGGCCTCGAGCGCCGCGCGACCGTCCTGAGCGTGCGCGGCAATGGGAGAGCACAAGAGGGCTGCAGTCACGAGACACGCCAGTGTGCGCATGGCTCTTTTCCTCCGTCGATGAGGATGAACGGCACGTGGACACAACGGCGGTGTGATCGCCAGGGCGACGCCAGAGCTCATGAACCGGGTGAACGCTCGGGACCCCGCCATGCCCGACCTCCCCGCGCTGGAATAGCGCGTAGCATAGCACCCGAGTCCATCTGATCTCAGGCCGACATCGGGTTGCCTCCGTGCCGCGCTGCGCCGCGAGGCGACCTCTCTTGAAGCGGCCTCGCGGGCACCTCATAATCCCGCCATGAACAAGATCGTGGCATCGCCCGAGCAGGCCGTCGCGGACATTCCCGACGGATCGACGGTGGCCATCGCAGGGTTCGGCGTCGCCCACCGCTTTGCGACGAGCCTGATCTGCGCCTTGCGCGATCAGCGCACGAGGGATCTCACGCTCGTCTGCAACTCCCTCGGCGACGCCGGGGCGACGCGCGGACAGATCCTCGCCGAGAACAACCAGGTCAAGAAGCTGATCGCGGCATTCTCGGTGCGGCCGGGCACGCCGACCGCGAGCGAGGCCCAGATCGCCGCGGGCACGATGGAGGTGGAGCTGGTCCCTCAGGGGATCCTGGTCGAGCGGTGCCGCGCGGGCGGCGCCGGCATCCCGGCGTTCTACTCGCCGACGGGCGTCGACACCGCCCTCGCGACGGGCCGCGAACTCCGCGACTTCGACGGCAAGCCCCACGTCCTCGAGTACGCGATTCGTGTGGACTACGCCTTGCTCCGGGGCTATCGCGCAGACCGCCTCGGCAACGTCCAGTTCCGCGGCGGCAGCCAGAACTTCAATCCGAGCTTCGCCAAGGCCGCGCGGATCGCGATCGTCGAGGTGGACGAGATCGTGGAGCCCGGCGAGATCGCGCCCGAGCTGATCGACCTGCCGGGGATCTTCGTGTCGCGCGTCGTCAAGACGACGCACGTCGTCGACGGCAAGGCCTGGCGCCGGCCCGTCCGGCGGCCGTCGGATCAGCCGCGTCTCTACGGCGGCAAGCCGGCGCTGACGCGCGAAGGGATCGCGCGCAATGCCGCCAAGCTCGTCAAGGACGGCTCCTACGTGAACCTCGGCGTCGGCATCCCGACGATGGTGTCGAACTATCTCGAGGGACGCGACGTGATCCTCCACGCGGAGAACGGCGTGCTCGGCTACGGCCGGATGGTGTCGGAGGAGCGCGACATCGATCCGGACATCTACAACGCCGCCGGCCAGTTCGTGGCGTTGAACCCGGGCGCGTCGTTCTTCGACAGCGTCACGTCGTTCGAGATGGCGCGCGGGGGCCGGCTCGACACGGTGATCCTCGGCGCCTACGAGGTCGATCAGCACGGCAGCGTCGCCAACTGGAGCACGGCGGACGCGAAGCGCGGGGGCATCGGCGGCGCGATGGATCTCCTGTCCGGCCGGGGCGACCTGATCATCGTGATGGAGCACGTGGACAGCAAGGGCCGGCCGAAGCTCCGGCGGCAGTGCACCTATCCACTGACGGGCAAGGCGTGCGTGAGCTACGTGGTGACGGACCTGGCGCTGTTGCGCTGGGACGGGATCCGGTTCGTTCTCGACGAAGTGGCGCCGGGGTTCACTCCCGAGGACGCGCTCGCGCTGATGGAGATGGAGGTCGCCGTCGCGCCGAACGTGCGCGCGATGGCGGAATAGGTCGACCGCCTGCACGCACGGCGCGAACGTCGACGGGGAGCGCGGCGCTACGGAGGCGGTCGGACGCCGCCGCGCCGCCACGTGCCCAGACTGCGGTCCCCGGCGAGATCACGTGGCCCGAGCGCCGTGAACGCGAGCTGCCCGAGGAGCGCGACCACGGCGACGTGCAGGAAGGCGAGTCCCCAGCCGACCGCCGACATGCCGCCGGACCAGTCGAGCACCCAGCCGATCATGAGCGGACCGACGAAGCCGCCGGCGTAGCCCGCCATCGAATGAAGGGCCAGCGTCGCGCCGCGCCGGCGCGGATCGGCGCTACCCGCCGCGCCCGCCGTCAGCGACGAGGAATCGAGCCAGATCAGCAGGCCGTACAGCAGGACCAGCGCCGCGGCGAGGGGATAGGATCGGGCGCCGAGAAAGCCGATGACCGCGCCGCACGCCACGCACGAGGTCATGGCCAGGCGCACGAGTCGCTGGCGCCCGAGGCGGATCGACACCTCGTTGCCCGCGACGCTCGCCCACGTGCCGATGAGACCCATGGCGGTCGCGACGACCGTGGGCGCGATCCACGGGCTGCTCTCGCCCGCATTCGCGGCCACGTAGGCCAGGAAGGCAACGGCCCAGCCGCGCAGCGCGTTCATCTCCCAGGTGTGGGCGCAATACGCCACGGCGTACGCCATGGCGGAGCGGTTTCTGAGCACCGGCCGGAAGTCGAACAGGACGCCGTCGGCCGACGCGTCGCGGCGCCCACTTCGCGCGGGCACCCACAGGAAGACGATGAGCCAGGCGATCGCGGCCGCGCCGGCAGCTCCGGCGAAGGCGCCGCGCCAGCCGATCCAGCGGTTCAGCAGGCCGGCGAACACGAACGACACCGCGCCGGCGATGCCGATGCTCGCGGCGTGGCCTGCGACGGCGCGCGACATGAGCGCCGGGTCCACGCGATCGGCCAGCAGCTTGAGGCCCGTCATGTACGTTCCGGCCCAGCCCACGCCGGCCAGCACCCGGGCGGCGCCGGCGCCCCAGGGGCCGTCGGCGAAGGCCGCGAATCCGACGTGGCTCGCCACCGTGAGACCCACGCCGGTCAAGTAGACCGAGCGCGGATCGACGCGATCCGTGAGCGTGACGAGGACCGGGACGGACACGGTGTACGCCGCGTAGAAGAGACCGGTGATCCAGCCGGCCTGGCCGTTCGTGATGCGCCAGTCGGCGATGAACCCCGGGAGGAGCGCGGGCCACGTGTACGCCCCGATCTGCGCGCAGACCTGCGCGATGCAGACGAGCGCGACGAGCGTGGCCGGAGTCATTCGGCGAGCCGTCCGGTTTCACGCCGAGCATCCGGCGACCGCGAAGGGCCGTCGGCAACAGCTCCACGGCGGCGCTCGTACCAGCGCGACATGAGCTCCATGGCGAGCCACGCGGCCGAGCAGCCCACCAGGAGCGACGCGCGCGCCGTGGTCCAGCCCCAGCGGTCGACGATCCAGGCAAAGATGGTGGGGGAGGCGGCATTGACGATCAGGATCGGCGTGGCAATGGCGCCGAGCACCGCCCCATATCCCTGCGCGCCGAACAGCGCGAGCGGCACCGCCCCGCGGACGATGGTGATGACGCCCTGGGACGCTCCCATGAGCAGCGTGAACGCGACAACCAGTGGCACACTTCCCGTGCCGACCAGTAGCAGGAGAAGCGATGGCGGCAGGATCCCGATCGCGATGCGGCCCACGGTGATCGCGCGCAGGTTCTTTGCGAAGACGATCTCGACCACGCGCCCGCCGAACTGGGCCACGCCCTTCAGCGAGGCGACCCCGACCGCCGCCGCCGTCGCCAGCCCCGCGGCCTCGAGCAGCGGGACGAGCTGCACGGAGACGACGCCGAACACGAACCCGTTGAGCGACATGATGAGGGCGAAGAGCACGATGGCGGCCGACCGCGCACGCCCTTCGAGCGGAGGCCCGTCCGGCGACGCGGCAGCGGCGCCTGGCGGGGGGCTGGCGCCGCCCTCGGCGGACTCGCGCCGCGCGAGGCCGAACCAGTGGAGCGGCAGGCACACCACCAGGTTGATGAGGGCGAACAGGACCAGCGTCCGTCGCCACCCGACCTGCTCGTCCAGCGCATGGCCGATCACCCAGAACACCGACGAGGCGAACGCGCCGAACAGCGTGAGGTAGGAGATCGCCATCCGCCCGCGCGACGGCGCGACCTGCACGAGCGCGGCGAAGGCCGCGTCGTACAGGCAGAGGCGCATGCCGAGGCCGAGGAATGCCCAGGCTGCCAGGTACGCGGCCTCGGTGCGGACGTGCGCGAGGGCGAACAGGCCGGCGGACACGAGCATCGTGCCAAGCGTCATCACGGCGCGCGCGCCGTACCGGTCGATGGCGCGGCCGACGGCGCTCGACACGATGCCCATCGCCAGGACCGCGACGGTGAAGCCGAGGAAGACGAAGCCGCGACTCCAGCCGGTGTCGTGGCTGATCGGCCCGGCGAGGACACCGAGACAGTAGTAGCTCGTTCCCCAGGCCGTGATCTGGGTGATGCCGAGCGCGAGGACGGCGCCCACCATCGGATCGGCGAGCCGCGCCGACCAGGTCGTGCGTGCGGTTGGAGCCCCGGCGCCGTTCACGAGGCCCGCGATGAGCGCGGCGTCATTGGAAACGGGCGAGCCCAGCTCATCGAAGCGGGACGAGTTGTTGCATTCCCGTTAAGATGGCCTCTCGTGCTTGAAAGATCAACACCGCTTGCTATCGTGGGCGTCTGACGGCATGACGGATCCCCGCGGCGACGTCGATCTCGCGCGCCGGACCACGGCGGAGGCCGTCGGCACCGCGCTCCTGCTGGCGACGGTCGTCGGATCGGGGATCATGGCCGAGCGGCTCGCCGGCGGCAACGTGGCCGTCGCGCTCCTGGCCAACACGCTCGCGACGGGAGCGGCGCTGGTCGCCCTGATCTTGACGTTCGGGCCGATCTCGGGCGCGCACTTCAATCCCGCCGTGACGCTGGCCGATGCCTCGCAAGGCGGCCTGCGATGGGGCGACGTGCCCGTGTACATCGTCGCCCAGGTCGGCGGCGCCTTCGCCGGCGTGGCCGCCGCGCACGTCATGTTCGAGGCGCCGCTGTTCTTTGCGTCTCGGCACGCGCGGGCGGGCGGCGCGCAGATGTTCAGCGAGTTCGTGGCGACGTTCGGGCTGCTCGCGGTGATCTGGGGCTGCGCACGCCTCCGGGCGCCGGCCCTCCCGTTCGCGGTCGCCGCGTACATCACCGCGGCGTACTGGTTCACGGCGTCCACGTCGTTCGCGAACCCGGCCGTCACGCTCGCCCGCGCGGCGAGCGACACGTTTGCGGGCATCCGCCCGGCCGACGTCCCCGGCTTCATCGTGGCGCAGCTCCTCGGCGCGGCAGCGGCGACCGCACTGTTCCGGTGGCTCGTGCCGAATCTGCCGCAGACCGCGCCGGAAGTCGTGCATTCCGGGAGTGGCGTGGTGCTGAACGAGCGCTCACCGGAGACCGGGCCGGGAAGTCCGACCGGCTCGTAGCGCGCCATCCGCGCCCAGCGGCCCGGGCGCAGCCCTCGGATTCTTGACGCATGAGAGTTCCACATCGCGCGCGTTCGGCCGTGCCCGCACTACGTGCAGCAGGGGCGTGCGGGCTGCCTCTCCCGCAGGCTGACGAGCGGCGAGATGCGCGCCACGACAGGCGCCGCGCCCACACTCGTGTTCGCTGCCGGCGGCACGGCGCTGCTTGCCACGTTCGCCAGCACCCCGGTTTCCACGGCGTTCGAGCTGCAGCCGCACCCGTCGTGCCCCGCGGCCTTGGCCTCCGCGTCGAGCACGCAACACGCATCGACCGACGCGGGCGCTGGTCCGCCGCAACACGCGGTCGCGCTGTCGCTGGCTCCGCAGCTCCCCGCGCTGCCGGCATCACTGCTGCACACGCCGGTCGCCGGCAGTGCCAGCTCCACGTTCCGCGCGCCGTCGGCGTCGCCGGTCAGCGCGCAGGCGATCGAGCGCACCTGCTCGTACCCCGTCAGCATGAGGAAGTTCGGCGCGCGGCCGTAGCTCTTCATCCCGGCCAGATAGAATCCCGGCTCGGGCTGGCGCAGCACGTCCTCCCCGTGAGGCGGCACGGTGCCGCACGAATGGACGTTGGGGTCGATCACCGACGCCAGCGCCGACGGGCACTCGACGATGGGATCGATCGACAGGCGGAGCTCGCGCAGCATGGCGAGGTCCGGCCGGAAGCCCGTGGCCACCACGATCTCGTCGACGGCCGGCAGCGCTTGACCGCCTCCCTCGGCCACGATCCCGGCCTCGGTGCGCGCGAGGCGTTCGAGCCGGGCCCCCTGGAAGAGCACGAGCCGGCGGCTCTCGATCAAGGCCCGGAGGCGCAGGCCGAGCCGCCCACGCTCCGGCAGCGCGTCGTCCGCGCCGCCTCCGAAGAGCGTCCCGAGACCGTCTCGACGGATCGCCCACAGCACGGTCGTGCCCGGGACGTCGTCGGCGAGGGTCACCAGGTCCAGGAGGGCGGTGAAGGCGGAGTGCCCACTCCCGACCACGAGCGTCCGACGGCCGGCATACCGCGCGCGCTGCGCGCCCAGGACATCGGGGAGGCCGTACGAGACGCGTTCCGCGAGGGCATGCTCTCCGAACGCCGGGAGGCCGTCGGCGCCGATCGGATTCGGCGAGCGCACCGTGCCGGAGGCATCGATGATCGCGCGCGCGAGGAGCCGTTCCTCACCCGCTGGCGTCGACAGGTGCAAGACGAACGGAACGTGCTCGCGGCCGGGCGTCTTCAGCCGGTCGAGACCGAGGCGCGACACCGCCGTGACCCGCGTCCTCAGCCGGACATGCGGGCGCAGCTCTGGCAGCGCGGCGAGCGGCTCGAGGTAGCGCTGCACGAGCTCGGCGCCGGTCGGGTATTCGCTGGCGGGCGGCTTGGCCCATCCCTCGGCCTCGAGCATTCGGGCCGCGACGCGGTCGACGTTGAACTCCCAGGGCGAGAACATGCGGACGTGCGCCCACGACAGGACGCTGGCGCCGACGCGGTCGCCGGCCTCGAGCACGAGCGGAATCGTCCCCTTGTCGACGAGGTGTGCGGCGGCGGCGAGGCCCACGGGGCCGGCGCCAATCACGACGATGGGCAGGTGAGACATGGCAGGAGTCATGGGCGTTTCCTCACTCAATGCGCTTTTCGTAGCAACGGCTGACCGGGTCGTCCGTGTATGGCCCAAACGGGGGAATGCGCTGAAAGCCGACCTGTTCGTACAACCGGATGGCGGCGTGCTGATGGATGCCAGTCTCCAGCCGGAGGATCGCGATTCCGCGGCTCCGGGCGTAGTCGGCCAGGTGGTCGAGTAGCAACTTCGCGAAACCCATGCCGCGAAACTCTGGTCGCACCCACATTCGCTTGATCTCCCCATACTCGGTGCCAAACAACTTTATGCCGCCGCAACCGGCGGGTGCGCCGCCCTCGCGGACGACGAAGAAGGCGACAGCGTCGGCTATCAGTTTCTGCACGCTGAAGCCATGACGGCTCGCTTTCGGATAGAGCGGCTCCAGATGCGCGTCGAGCTCCGCGATCAACGCGGTCGCGTCGGGACTTGCAGGATGCTCCGGTGTGATGACGGCTGCCATGTGTCAGGTCTCCTGAACTGCGCCGCGGCCGGGATCAATGAGAGTGGTCGTCCGGCCGGACTCGGCCCCTCATCGCTTCGTGCCTCGAGTGGTTGGTAGTTACAACATTGTGAAGGGAACGCATCGCCGCGTCGACGCTCATCATCGAATCAGGCGGATCGCGGAGTGGGTCGGGAGGCGCAGGCCATGCGCTGGCGAGTTGCCGTCGCCAGACGGCGCATGACGTCCGCGATGCCTTCGCGGACCTCCGGCGGGAAACCCGCCAGGAGCTCGGTCCGCTCGCCGATCCGGTCGTGTCGGATGCGGTCGTGGAGTCGCCGCCCGGCCGGGGTAACGTCGAGCAGAACGGCTCGCGCGTCGCCCGGGTGCGCGGCTCGACCTACGTAGCCCTTGCGCTGGAGCACGGCCACGACCCGGCTGGCCGTGCTCTTGTCCAGGCTCAGCTCGTCGGCCAGCGCATTCAGGGTCGACGGTCCGCGGCGCAAGAGGGCCTCGAGCGCGTAGCACTGGGTGAGCGAGATGTCGTGGCAGCAAATCCGGTCGCGCTCGCCAACCAGGTACGCGCGCACGAAGTCGGAGAGGGCCTCGTGGAAGCTCTCGACCTGACGCTGAAGCTCGGGATCCGCCAGCTTCATGATGGTTGGCACAGACAACTATATTCGCGCCGACCAGCGTGGTCAAGCGGGACCGGGTCCAGGCACGGCGGTGGCGGAATCGGAGCCGAGCCGATGGACCCGCCGAAGTTGCCTCTTGACAGCCGAGGAGGTTATTCAGTATTCATGAATCAGACTTTCGTATTGCCGTAATTCAGAACCGCCGGGAAGCGTGGGCCCTTGGCGGGTCGCCATCGACAGCTGGAGGACCTCGATTGAAAGCATCCCTCTTGCTCAGGGTCAACGGCGAGGAGCGCGAGGTGCTCGTCGCCGTGCACAAGACGCTCCTCGAGGTCCTGCGCGAGGATCTTCAGCTCACGGGCACGAAGCACGGCTGCGAGCTGGGGGAGTGCGGCACGTGCACGGTGCTCGTGGACGGGGAGCCCGTGCTCTCGTGCCTCGCTCTACCCATCGAGTGCCAGGGGCGCGAGATCAAGACGGTCGAGGGGATGGCACGCGGCAGCGAGCTGCACCCGCTCCAGCAAGCGTTCGCCGAGCTGGGCGCGGCCCAGTGCGGTTACTGCACGCCCGGGATCTTGCTCACCGCTGAGGCCCTCCTGGCCGTGAATGCAGTGCCCACGCGAGACGAGGTCCGCCACGCGCTCGCGGGCAACCTCTGTCGCTGCACCGGGTACACCAAGATCCTCGATGCCGTCGAGCTGGCCGCGCTGCGCCTCAAGCGCTCCGAGCCCGGCGCGCGCGTTGGAGCCATCGGATGAGCAAGCGCTTCAACATCGTCGGTCGCTCGCTCCCCAAGATCGACGCCTGGGCCAAGGTGGTCGGCGAGACGCGCTTCGCCGACGACCTCGTGCTGCCGCGGATGGCCTACGGCAAGCTGCTGCGGAGTCCTCACGCCCACGCGCGGATCACTCGCATCGACACGGCGCGGGCGCGCGCGCGGCCCGGCGTCCATGGCGTCATCACCGGGCGCGATCTCCCGCGCGTGAAGTTCGGCATCCTCCCCGTCTCGCAGGACGAGGAGGCGCTCTGCGTCGACAAGGTCCGCATGGTGGGCGACGCGGTGGCGGCGGTCGCCGCCGTCGACGAGGAGACGGCCGAGCGGGCCTGCGAATTGATCGAGGTGGAGTACGAGCCGCTGCGGGCCCTCATGTCGATCGACGATGCCCTGGCCCATCCCGAGGTCCGCATCCATGAGTACGGGGACGGGCCGAACGTCCACAAGGCCGTGGCGCTGCAGTTCGGTGACGTCGACGCCGCGTTCGCCGAGGCCGACCTGGTCCGCGAGGACGTGTTCTACTTCGAGGGCAACACGCATTTGCCCATGGAGCAGCACGCGGCCGTCGCCCAGTGGGGCGCCGACGGCAAGCTCACGCTCTGGTCGTCGACCCAGACGCCGCATTACGTGCACCGCCTGCTCGCGAAGATCCTGGACGTGCCGCAGGCTCACATCCGCGTGATCGCCGCGCCCGTCGGGGGCGGCTTCGGGGGCAAGCTCGACCCCTTCGCGCACGAGATCGCCGCCTGCAAGCTCTCGCAGCTCACGGGCCGGCCGGTGAAGATCGCCCTCACTCGCGAGGAGGTGTTCTACGTGCACCGCGGCCGGCACCCGGTGCTGATGTGGATCAAGACCGGGTTCCGAACGGACGGCGCCATCACCGGCATGCACTTCCGCTCGTGGCTCGACGGCGGCGCGTACGGGTCCTACGGCGTGGCGTCCACGTTCTACACCGGCGCGCTCCAGACGGTGACGTACAAGATTCCCGCCTACAAGTTCGAGGGCGCCCGCGTCTTCACCAACAAGCCGCCGTGCGGACCCAAGCGCGGTCACGGCACGCCCCAGCCGCGCTTCGCCATGGAATGCCAGATCGACAAGGCCGCCGAGCAGCTCGGCCTCGACCCGGCGGACATGCGGCGGCTCAACCTGGCGGAGCCGTTCACGAAGACGGCCAATCACCTGACGGTCACGACGATCGGGCTCGGCGAGTGCATCGACCGCGTCGTCGAGGCGTCGGGGTGGCGCGAGAAGCGTGGCCGGCTGCCGCGCGGCAAGGGCATCGGCATCGCGTGCTCCTCGTATCTCACCGGGGCGGGGACCGCCATCTACTGGAACGACATGCCGCACTCGGGCGTGGTCGTGCGCGCCGATCGGAGCGGGCTCGTCGCCGTGCTGTGCGGGGCGACCGACATCGGGCAAGGCTCGGATTCCGTGCTCGCGTACCTGGTCGCCGAGGTCCTCGGCATCGACCCCAAGGACATCCGGGTGCATCCCGCCGATACAGATCTCACGCCCGTCGACCTCGGCTCGTACTCGTCGCGCGTGACGCTGATGGCGGGCCATGCGGCCATCCAAGCCGCGGATCGTCTGCGCCAGCGCATCTTCACGGCCGTGGCGAAGAAGCTCGAGGTCGAGCCCGCCCGGCTGGTGGCGCGCGACCGGCGCGTCTTCGTCGAGGACGATCCCGAGCGCGGCGTGTCGTTCCCCGAAGGCGTGGTGCTGGCCGAGAGCATGTTCGGCGTGCTCGCCTTCCCCGGGTCCTATGCGCCTCCGAAGCGCGCGGGGAAATACAAGGGCGGCGGCGTGGGCCCGTCGCCGTGCTATTCGTACTCCGCCTGCGTCGTCGAGGTAGACGTCGACCCGGAGACCGGCGAGGTGACGCCCACCGAGGTGTGGATCGCCCACGACATCGGACGCGCCCTCAATCCGCTCCTGGTCGAGGGACAGGTCGAGGGGTCGGTCTACATGGGGCTCGGCGAGGTCCTGATGGAGGAGCAGGTGTTCCGGAAGGGCGTGCACAAGATCCCGTCGCTCCTCGAGTACAAGAGTCCGACCACGCTCGAGACGCCGGAGATTCACACGATCCTGGTGGAGACCGACGACCCCGACGGTCCGTTCGGCGCCAAGGAGGCGGGGCAGGGGCCGCTGCTCCCGGTGATCCCGGCCGTCGCGAATGCCGTCTACGAGGCGGTTGGCGTGAGGGTCGACGAGATCCCGATCTCGCCGGACAAGGTGGTGCGTGGACTTGATCTGAAACGCCAAGGGAAGGTAGCGCGGATCGGGCCCGAGCGGTTGCCGCTGTTCACGTTCCCCGCGCCGCGCGTGGTCGAGTCCGCCTTCGGCGAGCCCGCCGCCGGCATCGCGGAGAGGCCGTTCTCGTCATGATGCGGCTGCCGCCCTTCGAGTACCTGGCGCCGGTGTCGGTGGCCGACGCCGCGAAGCTCATGGGCGATCACGGGCCGGAGGCGATGCTGGTCGCGGGCGGCACCGACCTCTACCCGAACATGAAGCGCCGGCAGTTCGAGCCGCGCGTGCTGGTGGGGCTTCGCGGCATCAGGGAACTGAGCGGTGTGCGCGGGACGGCGGCGTCCGGGCTCACGATCGGCGCCGGCACGACGCTCACGGCGACGTGGACCCACCGAGAGGTGGCGACGCACTACCCGGCGCTGGCGACCGCCGCTGGCCTCGTGTCCACACCGCAGCTCAGAAACATGGGCACGCTCGGCGGCAACGTCTGCGTCGACACGCGGTGCAACTACTACAACCAGTCCTACCAGTGGCGGAAGGCCGTCAACTTCTGCATGAAGAAGGACGGCGAGATCTGCCTGGTGGCGCCGGGAAGTCCGCGGTGCTGGGCGGTGTCCTCGTCCGACACGGCGCCAGTCCTATGGAGCCTCGACGCGCGCGTGAGGCTCGTGGGAGCGAGCGGCGAGCGCGTCATCCCGATCTCCGCGCTCTACCGCGACGACGGGATCGTGTATCTGAGCAAGCAGCCCGGCGAGATCGTCGCCGAGATCCTCCTGCCGCCCGCCGATGGCGTGCGCTCCGTCTACCTGAAGCTCCGGCGCCGGGGCTCGTTCGACTTCCCGGTGCTCGGGGTCGCCGCCGCACTCGCGATGGACGGGGAGATCGTGCGGCACGCGCGCATCGTGCTCGGCGCCGTCGCGTCGTTGCCGCGCGAGGCTGTGGAGGCAGGCGCGCTGCTGGCAGGCCGGCGGCTCACGGCCGAGGCCATCGACGAGGTCGCTGCCGTCGCCGCGCGGCCGTCGAAGCCGCTCGACAACACCGACCTGACCCATCCGTATCGCAAGAAGATGACGCGGGTCTACGTGGCGCGTGCGCTCAGGCGCCTCGCGGGGCTGCCGGAGCGCGAGGCATGACGCTGGCGAGCGTGATGCGTGCCGCCTGCGCCCGCCGCGGGGTGATGCGCCCTGGGGGGGAGCGCGAGGCATGACGCTGGGCGAACGCATCAAGGCCCTTCGCGCCGAGCGCCATCTCCAGCAACGGCAGCTCGCCGAGAAGGCGGGACTCACCCCGAGCATGCTGTCGCAGATCGAGTCGGGGCGGCTCACGCCCTCGCTCAACACGGTTGGCAAGCTGGCCGGCGCCCTCGGCATCCCGATCGCGGGGCTCTTCGAGCCGCAGCCGAACGGACGCCTCCACGTCAGCCGCCAGCGCGACTACCCGGTCGTGTCGTTCGACGGGACCGATGAGAAGTGGCACGTGCTCGGCGCCGGGCTGTTCCAGGGAAAGATTCGCTCGGTGGTCTCGACGCTCGGCCCGCGCAGCAAGGGTGTCAAGACCGACAAGGTGATCATCGAGCCCGGACAGATGAAGCTCTTCTACGTGATCGAGGGCACGGTGGCCCTCCACTACAATGCCGAGCGGCACGTCCTCGAGGCCGGCGACAGCGCGTATCTCGACGGCGGCACACCGCATGGCTGGGAAAACGTCGGCGCCAGGACGGCCAAGGCGCTCTGGGTCATATTGGGGTAGGAGGGGGCCTCGACGGCCCCCTCCTATGCCTCCCCCAGAAAAGAAACAGACTGCGCCGGCGGAGCCGGCGCTCGAAGTGGACCGTCACGGGCGAGGTGGTGAGAGACATGAGTGACAGCGAAGGATCGATCGTCGACTTTCGGACCGGGCCGGCCGCGTACAAGCACTGGCGGCTTTCGTTCGATGGCCCTGTGGCCACGCTCACCATGGACGTGCGGGAGGATGGGGGCCTTCGGCCTGGGTACGAGCTGAAGCTCAACTCGTACGATCTCGGCGTCGACATCGAGCTGTACGACGCCGTCCAGCGGCTGCGCTTCGAGCACCCGGAGGTGCGCGCGGTGGTCGTGCGCTCGGGGAAGGAGCGAGTGTTCTGCGCCGGCGCGAACATTCGCATGCTGAGCCAGTCGTCGCACGGCTGGAAGGTGAACTTCTGCAAGTTCACCAACGAGACGCGCAACGCCATCGAGGAGGCGAGCGCCGAGTCGCACCAGACCTATCTCACGTCGATCAGCGGGCCGTGCGCCGGTGGGGGCTACGAGCTGGCGCTGGCCACCGAGCACATCATCATGGCCGACGACGGCTCGACCACCGTCGCCCTGCCGGAGGTTCCGCTGCTCGCCGTGCTGCCGGGCACGGGCGGCCTCACGCGCCTCGTCGACAAGCGACGCGTGCGGCGCGACCGCGCCGATTTTTTCTGCACGCTCGAGGAGGGCATCAAGGGGCAGCGTGCCCGGGAATGGCGGCTGGTCGACGAGGTGGTGCCGAGGACGAAGCTCGACGAGACCGTCCGGCAGCGGGCCGCCGAGCTGGCCGGGCGGAGCGATCGTCCCGCCGGCGCACGCGGGATCGCATTGCCGCGACTCGAGCGGTCCATCGACGGCGACCGGATCGAGTACCGCCACGTGACGGCCGAGGTCGATCGGCGGCGCGGGCTCGTCGAGATCACCGTGGCGGGGCCCGGAGAGGCTCCGCCCGAGGATCTCGCGAGCATCCACGGGCAGGGCGCGCGGTTCTGGCCCCTCGCGCTCGCGCGAGAGCTGGACGACCTCGTCCTGCACCTGCGCGCCAACGAGGAGGAGATCGGACTCTGGGTCTTCAAGACGGCTGGCGACGCCGACCTCGTCGAGGCCTACGATCGGGCGCTCTCGCGGCATGCGGGCGACTGGCTCGTTCGCGAGATCCGGCTCTATCTCAAGCGCACGCTGAAGCGTCTCGACGTCTCGTCGCGCTCGGTCTTCGCCCTGATCGAGCCGGGCTCCTGCTTCACCGGGACGCTGCTCGAGCTGGCGCTCGCGGCGGACCGCTCGTACATGCTCGATGGCGCCCGGCCGGACGACGAGCGGCCGCCGGCTGCGATCCGGCTCACCGACGTGAATTTCGGCTCGTACCCGATGGTCAACGGACTGACCCGCCTCGAGAGCCGTTTCCTCGGCGAGCCCGCGCGGGTCGTCGACCTCAAGCGGCGCATCGGCCAGGATCTCGACGCGCCTGCCGCCGCGGACGCCGGCCTCGTGACCTTCACCCCGGATGACATCGACTGGGACGACGAGGTGCGCATCGCGATGGAGGAACGTGCGGCCTTCTCGCCCGACGCGCTGACCGGGATGGAAGGCTCGCTCCGGTTCGGCGGGCCGGAGACGCTCGAGAGCAAGATCTTCGCGCGGCTGTCGGCGTGGCAGAACTGGATCTTCCAGCGCCCCAATGCCGTGGGCCCCAAGGGGGCGCTCAAGGTGTACGGCAGCGGGGACCGCAGCGAATTCGACCGGAGGAGAGTGTGATGGCGGCCATCGACTATCTCGAGCGCATCCCCAACAACGTCGGCCTCGCCGAGAACCGGCGCCTGCAGCGCGCGCTCGAGGACTGGCAGCCGAAGTTCCTCCAGTGGTGGACGGACATGGGTCCCGACGGCTTCCAGGCGCGTGACGCCTACCTGCGCACGGCGATCAGCGTGGACGCCCAGGGGTGGGCCAAGTTCGGCTACGTGAAGATGCCGGACTACCGGTGGGGCATCTTCCTGGCCGAGCCCGACGCCGACCGGCGCATCAACTTCGGCGACCACAAGGGCGACCCGGCCTGGCAGGACGTGCCCGGCGAGTATCGCGGCGTGCTCCGACGACTGGTCGTCACCCAGGGGGACACGGAACCCGCGTCGGTGGAGCAGCAGCGCCATCTCGGCCGCACCTGCCCATCGCTCTACGACCTCCGGAACCTCTTCCAGATCAACGTCGAGGAGGGCCGGCACCTCTGGGCGATGGTGTACCTGCTCGACGCCTACTTCGGCCGCGACGGGCGCGAGGAGTCGGAGGCCTTGCTCGAGCGCCGCTCGGGCGACGCCGACAAGCCGCGCATCCTGGGCGCGTTCAACGAGAAGACGCCCGACTGGCTCTCGTACTTCATGTTCTGCTTCTTCACCGACCGGGACGGGAAGTATCAGCTCGCGAGCCTCGCCGAGAGCGGCTTCGATCCGCTGTCGCGGACCTGCCGGTTCATGCTCACCGAGGAGGCCCATCACATGTTCGTGGGCGAGACGGGCATCGGGCGCATGGTCCAGCGCACGTGCGAGTTGATGCGCGAGCACAAGACCGACGACGTGCGGCGCCACGGCGCCATCGACCTCGCGACGATGCAGAAGTACATCAACTTCCACTGCTCGGTGTCGCTCGATCTCTTCGGGTCCGAGGTGTCGACCAACGCCGCCAACTTCTACACGATGGGCCTCAAGGGGCGGTTCGAGGAGACGAAGAAGCCGGACGACCATCGGCTGAAGGACGCGACCTACCCGGTGGTGGAGCTGGTCGGCGACACGATCGCGACGCGGGAAGAGCCGGCCCTGGTCTCGCTCAACGAGCGGCTGCGCGACGACTACGTCGCTGATTGCCAGCGCGGCGTGAACCGCTGGAACCAGGTCATCAAGAGCCACGGCATCGACGTCGAGCTCCGGTTGCCGCACCGGGGCTTTCACCGGGCGATCGGCGCGTTCGCCGACGCCAAGGTGTCGCCGGACGGGCGAGTGGTCAGCGAGGCGGAGTGGGACGCGCGCCATCAGGAGTGGCTGCCCACGGAGCACGACCGGGCGTTCGTGGCGAGCCTGATGGAGCCGGTGACCGGCCGAGGCCAGTTCGCCAACTGGATCGCCCCGCCCGCACGGGGCATCAACGGACAGCCGGTCGACTTCGAGTACGTCCGCCTGGCCTGACCCGGTGGCCCGGAACCTGCGTCTCGCGCCGGAGGAGGTTCGCCGATGATGGACATTCCCGCCCGGTTCAACGCGTCGAGCTACTTCGTCGATCGCCACGTGACCGAGGGCCGCGGCGACAAGGTGGCCTTCTTCTACGAGGACACCTCGCTGACCTACGGCGCGCTCGCGGAGCTGGTCAACCGGGCCGGCAATGCGCTCCTCGACCTCGGCGTGCGGCCCGAGCAGCGCGTGCTGCTGCTGTTGCTGGACTCGCCGGAGTTCGTCGCCACGTTCTGGGGCGCGATCAAGGTCGGCGCGGTGCCCATCCCGGTCAACACCATGATGCGCGCCGACGACTACCTCTACTTCCTCGACGACAGCCGCGCCCCGCTGGCAGTGATCTCCGAGGCGCTCCTCGGCGAGGCGGGACCGATCCTGGGACAGGCGCGACATCTGAAGCACGTCGTCGTGGCCGGCCGGCCGAGCGGCACGCAGATCGGCTTCGACACCTGGGTGGGCCGCGCCTCGTCGCGGCTCGAGGCCGCCGACACCTCGAAGGACGAGGCGGCGCTCTGGCTCTACTCGTCGGGCTCGACCGGCCGGCCGAAGGGCGCGGTGCATCTGCAACACGACATGCCCTACTGCACCGAGGGCTACGCAAGAGGCGTGCTCCAGATGACCGAGGCCGATCGCACGGTGTCGGCCGCCAAGCTCTTCTTCGCCTACGGCCTCGGCAACAACATGTATTTCCCGATGGCCGTCGGCGGCCAGGGAGTGCTCTATCCGCATCGGCCGACCCCCGACGCGATGTTCGAGCTGATCCACCGCCACCGGCCGACGCTGTTCTTCGGCGTCCCCACGCTGTTCGCGGCCATGCTCCAGGTCAAGGAGGCCGCGAAGCGCTACGACCTCTCCTCGCTTCGGCTGTGCGTCTCGGCGGGCGAGGCATTGCCCGAGAATCTCTACCGGCGCTGGCGGGAGACCTTCGGCGTCGAGACGCTCGACGGAATCGGGACGACGGAGATCCTGCACATCTTCCTCTCGAACCGACCCGGGCGGGTCAGGCCGGGATCGACCGGACTGCCGGTGCCCGGCTACGAGGCGATCGTGGTGGACGACGAGGGCCGTCTCGTGCCGGACGGTGAGATCGGCAACTTGCGGGTCAAGGGCGACTCCATCATGGCCTACTACTGGAACCAGCACGAGAAGACGAAGGACGCGCTGATCGGGCAGTGGATCCAGACCGGCGACAAGTACTACCGGGACCCGGACGGCTTCTTCTGGTACTGCGGCCGCGCCGACGACATGCTGAAGGTCGGCGGAATCTGGGTCTCGCCGGTCGAGGTGGAAAACACGCTCGTGGCGCACCCGGCGGTGCTCGAGACGGCCGTCGTCGGGTCCGAGGACACGGACCAGCTCGTCAAGCCGCGCGCGTTCGTCGTGCTGAAGGACGGCTTTGCGGGATCGCCCGCCCTCGAGGCCGAGCTCAAGACCTTCGTCAAGGACAAGATCGCGCCGTACAAGTACCCGCGATGGATCGAGTTCGTCAGCGAGCTGCCCAAGACCGCCACGGGGAAGATCCAGCGCTTCAAGCTTCGCGGATGACCGCGTTCTTCGACCGGGACGTCGAGACCGCGGCGCCCGAGGCGCTCCGGGATCTGCAGTGGGCGCGACTCGAGCGCGTGGTCCGGGAGATCGTCCCCGCCAATCCGTTCGTCGCCCGCAAGTGGCGCGCCGGCGGTCTTGCGACGGCCGAGGATCTCCGAACCTGGGACGACTTCGGTCGCCTGCCGTTCACCACCAAGGCCGAGCTGGTCGAGGACCAGGCGGCGCACCCCCCGTTCGGGACCAACCTCACGCACCCGGTCGATGGCTACGTCCGGCTGCACCAGACGTCGGGGACCAGCGGCGCGCCGCTGCGCTGGCTCGACACCGAGGCGTCGTGGCGCTGGTGGCAACGCTGCTGGGGCTTCGTGCTGCGCGGCGCCGGACTCGGTCCGGACGATCGGGTCTTCTTTCCGTTCTCGTTCGGCCTGTTCATCGGATTCTGGGCGGGCTTCGAGGGCGCGCGGACGCTCGGCGCCCTCGTGATCCCTGGCGGCGGACAGGATTCGGCGCAGCGGCTCGCCGCCATCGAGTCGCTGGGCGTCACGGCGATCTGCTGCACGCCCTCCTATGCGCTCCATCTTGCCGAGGTGGCCCGGGCGAGAGGGATCGACCTCTCGAAGCTCGGCGTCCGCACGACCGTGCACGCGGGCGAGCCGGGCGCAGGGATTCCCGCCGTCCGCGCGCGCATCGAAGCAGCCTGGGGCGCGCGGGCCTTCGATCACGCGGGCATGACCGAGATGGGCGCGTACGGGTTCGAGTGCGCTGCGCAGGCGGGCTTGCACGTCAACGAGGCGGAGTTCATCGCCGAGGTCGTCGATCCCGCCACCGGGCGGCCCGCCCGCGAGGGCGAGCTGGTCCTGTCGAACCTCGGGCGCGTGGGGTCGCCCCTCCTCCGCTATCGCACGGGCGACCGCGTGCGCGTGGCCGCGCCTGGCCCGTGCGCGTGCGGCCGGACCTTCCTGCGCCTCGACGGCGGCATCCTGGGACGCGTCGACGACATGCTGGTCGTGCGCGGCGTCAACGTCTTTCCTTCCGCGATCGAGGGCATCGTCCGGCGCTTCCCCGCGGTCGACGAATTCCAGATCGAGGTCTACCGAAACGGCGCGATGGACGAGGTGCGCCTGCTGGTCGAGTTCGCCGACGGGGCGACGGCGATGGCGGCCGCCGTGGGAGAGGCCCTGCGCGTCGACCTGGGCATTCGAGTCGAGGTACACCCGGTGCCGGCGTCCACGCTGCCGCGCTACGAGCTGAAGGCGCGCCGCCTCGTTCGCGCCGCGGGCGGCCGATAGAGGATCGGGTGTTGACTCGTGCCGATCTGGAGGCGCTCGACGCCACCGACCCGTTGGCGTGCCACCGCGACGCGTTCACGTTGCCGGGCGGCGTGATCTATCTCGACGGCAACTCGCTTGGGCCGCTGCCGCGAGCGACGCCCTCGCGCCTGGCCGAGGTGGCCGAGCAGGACTGGGGCGACGGGCTCATCCGGAGCTGGAACCGGGCGGGGTGGATCGACTTGCCCGCCAAGGTCGGCGACAAGATCGCGCGGTTGATCGGCGCGGCGCCGGGAGAGGTCATCGTCACCGATTCGACGTCGGTGAACCTGTTCAAGGCGCTCGCGGGCGCGCTGCGGCTGGCAGGCGACCGGCGGATCATCCTGACCGAGGCGGAGAACTTCCCGACCGATCTCTACATGATGCAGGGCCTGGTCGAATGGCTCGGGGCCCGCCACGCCGTGCGTGCCGTCGCGGCCGAGGACATCGGCGGTGCGCTCGACGACGACACCGCGGTGCTCGCGCTGACGCACGTGAACTATCGCTCGGGCGCCATGCACGACATGGCCGCGCTGACGCGCCGGTGTCACGAGCGGGGCGCCCTCGCGCTCTGGGATCTGTCCCACTCGGCGGGCGCGATGCCGCTCGACCTCGCGGGCGCCGACGTCGACCTGGCCGTCGGCTGCGGGTACAAGTATCTGAACGGCGGACCCGGCGCGCCGGCATTCCTGTACGTGGCCCGCCGCCATCACGACAGCTTTCGCCAGCCCCTGTCCGGCTGGCTCGGCCACGCGGACCCGTTCGCGTTCGAGGGCACGTATCGTCCCGCGCCCGGCATTGCGCGCGGTCTCACCGGCACGCCGCCCATTCTCTCCCTGGCCGCGCTCGAGGTGGGGGTCGATCTGCTGCTCTCGTGTGATCTGACCGAAGCCCGGAAGAAGTCGATGCGCCTCACCGACTGCTTCGTCCAGCTGGTCGAAGAGCGATGCGGGGGTCACGACCTCCTGCTGCTCTCCCCGCGCGCGGCCGGCGGGCGCGGCAGCCAGGTGAGCTTCCGCCACCCGGCGGGCTATCCCGTCATGCAGTCGCTGATCGCGCGGGGCGTGATCGGAGACTTCCGGGCGCCTGACATCTTGCGGTTCGGGCTCGCGCCACTCTACCTCCGCTACGTGGACGTCTGGGATGCCGTCTCGGCCCTGTCCGACGTGCTCGCCACGCGCGTCTGGGATCGTCCGGAGTACCGCGTGCGCGCCGCCGTCACGTGAACGAGCCGCCGACATGACCGACCCGTCCCCCCCGCGTCCCGCACACGAGGGCGCTCATCTCGATTTCAGCGGGGAGATGAGCTACGGCGACTATCTCGGGCTGGACCAGCTGCTCTCCGCGCAGCGCTCGCGCTCGGGCCAGCACGACGAGATGCTCTTCATCGTCCAGCACCAGACGACCGAGCTGTGGATGAAGCTCATCCTCCACGAGCTCCGCGCGGCGCGCGCGCACGTGCGCGCCGACGACCTGCAGCCGGCCTTCAAGATGCTGGCGCGCGTGGGCCGCATCCTGGCCCAGCTCATCCAGGCGTGGGACGTGTTGAGCACGCTCACGCCCAGCGAGTATCTCGCGTTTCGCGGCGCGCTGGGCCGCGCCTCCGGATTTCAGTCGTATCAGTTCCGCATGATCGAGTTCGTGCTCGGCAACAAGAACCGGGCGATGATCGACCCGCACCGCCATCGGCCCGACCTGGTCGTCGCGCTCGAAGCGGAGCTGGCGGCGCCGTCGATCTACGACGAGGCGATCCGCGTGCTCGCGCATCGCGGTTTCGCCATCGCGGCTTCCCGGCTCGACCGGGACTGGACGCTGCCGTACGTCGCCGACCCGTCCATCGAGGCGGCGTGGATCGCCGCGTATCGCGACACGGCCCGACACTGGGATCTCTACGAGCTGGCCGAGGAACTGGTGGACCTCGAGGACTGCATGAGGCAGTGGCGCTTCCGGCACGTGACGACCGTGGAGCGCGTGATCGGGTTCAAGGCCGGAACCGGCGGGACGGCCGGCGTCGCGTATCTCCGCACGCTCCTCGACATCCGCCTCTTCCCCGAGCTGTGGGACTTGAGGACCCGCCTCTGAATTGACCGCACGCGACGTCGAGGTCCGCCAGATTCGCGCCGGCGAGGGCCTGCGGTTGCGAGCGCTGCGCCTCTTCGCGCTGGCCGATGCGCCCACGGCGTTCGGATCCACGCTGGCTCGCGAGGAGGCGTTCCCGGAGTCCGTCTGGCACGCGCGGGCCGCTGATGGCGCGCTCGGGCACGACCGCGCGACGTTCGTGGCGGAACGCGCCGGCGAGTGGGTCGGCCTCGCGACCGGGCTCCGCGAGGATCCCGACGGGGATCCGGGCGCCGTGCTCGTCGGCATGTTCGTGGCGCCCGCCGAGCGAGGGCAGGGCGCTGGGTTCGCGCTCGTCGAGGCCGTGGCGGCCTGGGCCCGTGCGCGCGGCGCCGCCCGCCTCCATCTCTGGGTGACGGCCACGAACGCGCCGGCCATTGCCCTCTACCATCGATGCCGGTTCCGGCAGACGGGCGAGGTTCGTCCGCACGGTCAGACGCCGACGTTGCACGAACTCCGGATGGAGCGAGACCTCGAGGAGCCTCGAGTCGAGCGTTCGCGGACGGAGGCCGTCGAGGCCCCCGTCGACTCAGGAGATCGTCTTGATCGCCTGGACCGCGATCGCGAAGCCGAGCACGGTGATCGCAGCGGATGAGGTGAGCGGCAACCACCGCGTGAGCAGCGGTCCGTCGCCCTGGAACCGCGCCATGAGCCGGCGGGCGTAGACCATGAGCAGCCCGATCGCGATCAGCACGGCGGCCAGCCCGACGCTGAACGCCACGATCAGCAGGAGGCCGAACCCCACGCGATGGAGCGCCACGGCGCTCAGCAGCACGACGAGCGCGGCAGGACAGGGCACGATGCCCCCCGTGATGCCGAGCACCAGCAGCTCGCGCGCCGGGACGGAACCGGGCGTCGGGTGATGATGGTGATGCCCGCCATGGTGATGGCCATGTGAATGAGCGTGGCCATGCAACCCGCTGTCGGGGTTGTGATGGGCGTGACCGGGGTGCGCATGGCCATCGTGGAGCGCGTGACCGTGCTCGGGGTCGTGGTGATCGTGGCCATCGTGGGCATCGTCGTGATCGTGCGGAGGGCCGTGATGGTGTGCGTGGCCATGGTCGTGCGCGTGGCCGTGATCGTGCGCGTGGCCGTGATGGTGCAGCGGGGCGCCCCCGAAGCGTTTCGCGAACAGGACGAGGCCAAGGCCGGCGATGATGAGACCGGAGATCGCGCCGAGCCAGGGATACAGGCGCTCGGGCACCACGTAGCGGGATGCGAAGAGGGTCACGCCACCCAGCAGATACACGCCCGCGGTGTGAGATGCGGTGACGACGAGGCCCAGCAGCAGCGCATGCCGCGCGGTTCCGCGCGATCCCACGAGATAGGCGGCCACGACGGTCTTGCCGTGCCCGGGCTCGAGCGCATGCACGGCCCCGAGCGCAACCGCCACCATCGCGGCGAGGAAGAGGATGCCACCCGTCATCTCGGGCGCCGCGATGAGGTTCGTGAACGCGTCACGGCGCGAGCCCCGGCGATTCGGCGCGAGGGTGCTCGGGCGATCCGTAGCTGGAGCACCGTCCGTGACGGTCGTGGGGCTGTTGTTCAGAGATGCGCCTGGCCCGGAAGGTGTGCCGAGCACCTCGGCTTGGCGGCCCGATCTCACTTGCGTCGAGTCCTCAGCACGCGCTCGGAGCACGTCGGCCTGCGGCGCAGCTGAACGGCCCGCCGGGGTGCCGGAGGTGCTCGGGAGGGCTGGGGATGGCGCAGCGGCAAGGGCAGGGATGCTCTCCCCTGCTGGCGGCGGGTTCCCGGCCGCGATGCCCGCCGGCGGCGGCGACGTCGGAGGGACGACGCGGGCAACAGCGGGGGACGATGCGTCGTCCTGTCGTTGCGAAGCCGTGAAGGTGAGCGTCGCCTGGACGACCTGCGGCGGACTCTCGAGCAGGTCGGTCGGATAGTCCGTGAGCCCGCGGCTCCGGTCCCGTTCGGGCGCTGAACTGCTGGCAATGGTGACGCCCGAGCCACCCGTTGCGATGACTTCCTTCCATCCCACCCGCTCGGCGTAGTTGAGGTCGCGGTACGCCAGGCGATGAGGACCCGTCCCCGCGTCCATCTCGGCCCGATACAGCACGCCCAGTTTCATCGTCGGGAGATCGCCGGCCCCGGGGGTGAACAGAATCTCGCTGGGCCCTCTGTTCAGCTCCAGCCGGCGTCCGTTCAGCTCGACGACGAGCCCGCGTTCGAGCCGCTGCGCCATCCTCGCGCGGTAGCCCGCGAGGCTCGGATGATCCGCCTCGGCGACGATGCCGCTGTCCTGAATCTCCTGGAAGGTCGGAATCTCGGCCAGGTCGAGCTGATATCGGACCTCGATCCGGCTCGGGAGCACGTGGATGGCCGTGTGATGACTGATCGAGAAGTTGCCCATCGGATGCGCAGCCGCGACCACCGGCGAGAGCCCGGCGACCGCGAGCGCCAGGACGGTCAGCAGGCGCGTCATCGGGCTGCCCGCACCGCGTCGCTCGTGGGGCCGGTGGCCAGCTCCTCGAGGGCGCGCGCCGCGACCGCGGCATGCAGGACGTGGAAATGAGGATTGGTCGCGAGCGCACGCGCGAGGTACTCGCGAGCGCGCTCCGGATCGCCAGCGGCGCGGTGAATCATCCCGGCGTGGAAGAACAGCTTGGCGTCGCGCGTGCCGAGACGCAGCGCCTCGGCCATGGGCGCAAGCGCCTCGCGAGACCGGCCGGTCTTGTGCAGCGCCCACGCCAGCAGGTCGTACCCGTAGACGTCCTGCCGGACCGCGATCTCCCGCTGCGCCAGCTCGAGCGCGACGTCCACCTTCAGGTCGTGGTCGGCGTAGAAATAGGCGAGCTCGCGGTCGTAGATGGCCGCGCCGAGCGCGTTGAGGCGACCGATGTGCTCGACGAGGTCGTACTGCTTGCGGGCATCGGCGGCGCGGCCCTGCTTCGCATGGATGTCGCCGAGCGCCACGGCGTACTCGGGCACGGGCGCCACGGCGAGGGCCTCGCGATACAGGCGCACCGCCTCGTCGTCGCGGCCCTGGGCCGCGCGCACCTGGCCGAGGCCCCCCAGCGCGCGGTAGTAGCCGGGATAGGTCTCGAGCGCCGCCCGGAATTTCGCCTCCGCGCGTTCGATCTCGCCGATGGCGAAGTGCTCCGCCCCGAGCTGCCACTCCGCCCAGGCGATGCTCTCTCGCGGCTGACCGTTCGCCATGCCCAGGAGCACCGCGCGCTCCAGGTCGGCGATCGCGCCGCGGGGATCGCCCATCAGATTCTTGAGACCGGACCGCCGGCTGTAGGAGGCCAGGTCGCCCTTGAGGCGCATCATGGCCTCGTACGCGGCGGCGGCGCGATCGTAGCGGCCCAGCTCGAGCGACGCGTCTCCGAGCACGCCGTGCGCGTCGGCGTCAGCGGGATCGAGTGCGATGGCCTTCTCCGCCTGGACGACGGCGGCCGGGAAGTCGTGGCGGGCTGACAGAGCATACGCGAGGTGCCGGGCAGCGCCGGCATGATCCGGCGCAATCTCGACGGCGCGGCGCAGCGCCTGCTCCGCGCGCGCCAGATAGCCCGCGTCCGCGGTCTCCCGCGCCTTGCGAATGAAGCCGTCGGCGAGCCGCACGTACGCGCCGACGTTGCCGGGCTCGCGCTGAATCCGCCGCTGTTCCCGCTGAACGAACCGATCCTCGGAACTCTGCGCGAGCGCCAGCGTCGGCCCCCAGATGACCGCAAGCATCGCGAACACGCCAACACGAGCCATGAAGACCCGCGACTGCCAAACAAAGCCGTCTTGCATGTCGTCACCTCGAGACCACCAGGCGTTCGCCCCCCGCCGTGTGTTTGGCATCGAAGATCCTCCGGTCTAGCCCTTGCCGCTGTTCGAGCGCCGGCTTCGCCGGCGCAACTGCTTCTTGATGGGGGAGGTCTCGGAGGGGGCCGTCGAGGCCCCCTCCGAAGTTGATCTAGGGACCGACCGGGCTCTCGACCGGGCAGATCGCCGTGCCCTGCATGCCGCATCCAGCCTCGCCCGGATCGACGTGACGGCTGTTCTTGCCGCTCACGGCGAACGCGACGTAGGGGAACACCTCCTGGTACGGGACCCCCTTCGTGTTGACGCCGTCGCCGATGCGGCTGTCGAACGGCGAGCCGAGGAGGATGCCGCCCACGGCGCGGGCGGCGACGTCCGTGACGTCGTCCGACACGCGTCGGCCATTCGGGAACCCGGCGAGATCACCCGCCAGCAGGCCGAGCCGCTTGCGCTCGGCTGCCGGTGTCGGCGGGACGCCGGTGTTGAGCCGCAACAGGTCCGCGACCGGGCCCGCTCCGACCGCCGGCGGCGTGAAGCCGCCCACCGCGGCCACGAGGTTCACGTGGCGATCGTATTGCGCGAGGAAGAGCAGGTCATTGCGCGGCGGCGACGGCAGCGGCAGGCCGAGGCCCGCGAAGACGCGCGCCAGCAGCGGGTCCAGCACGTAGGACGCGAACTGCGCGTCGTCCTTGGGCGCGCTCATGCTGAACTTGTCCTTGTCGCCGGTGCCGATGATCAGCTCGTTGATGAGCGGGTTCCCCATCCGCTGGATCTGGGTCACGAACGGCGAAAGCTCCGGCGGACCGCCGGGCTCCGGCGAGAAGATCTTGATCGATGGACGGGACGTCGTCCCCCAGGCGCCGATCGTGGCCGCGGGATGATTGGCGGGCACCTTGGCGCCCACCCGGGTCACCATGCTGATCGGCAGCTCGACGGCGATGACGTTCACGTTGAAGCCCGCGACGTCGTCGGGCGCCGTGTTCCGCGTGTCGTCGGCGTCGTCAGCGGCGCTCAGCACGCCCCCGCCCGCGGCGACGCGGAAGTTCAGGGTGTCGAACGCGGCGCCGAGATCGATGTAGAACGGATCGTAGGCGGTGCCCGCGAAGACGCGGATGCCATTGGACAGTGTGTAGATGCCCTGGGCCGCGAGCGACGCGTAGACCGGCATGGTCTTCGGGCCCACGTTCGACGGCACGGCGATCAGGTTGTTCCCGTTCGCGTCCTTGTCCGTCGTGAACACGGTCAGATAGGCGCCGGCGCGGGTCCGCCGCTTCAGCGTCACTGTAAAGCGCTGCCGCAGGTTCACGCCCTCGGAACCGACGCCCCGGAGCGCCGTGATGGGGGGAATGGCGCCGACGCCCGGGATGTCGATCCCGCCCACGAACCCGGTGAAGACCCCTGGCTGGCGGATGTTGGTGCGAAACCGGACTTCGATCACCAGATCCTCGACGGCGTCGTTGTTGTTGTCGATGCGGATCGCGTAGAGGATCTCGGGGTCGAACGGGAAGTAGTTCGGCCCGTTCGAGGGCTCGAGCAGGGGGTCGACGTCCAGGATGAAGGTGACCCGATCGGGGTCGTCATAGCTCACGAACGCGAAGAAGTCCGCAATGTCGGCCTTGTGGTCGAGCGCCGTGATCGGCGCCTCGCGATGGTTGGCCCCCCAGGCCGGCGGGCCGGCGACCGGGAGCATCAAGGTGGCGAGCAGCGCTGCCACCGTGCGGCGCATCCAGGATCGGCGTCGCGTGTTCATGTCGGTCCTCCATGTCCCCGGATTTGGCCTTCAGTGTTTTCTACGAGCGCACGGACGCCGCCGGATCTGTTGACCTCGCGAACGTTGGCTGCTAGTGATGGTCGGTGTGACGATGTCGACGCCTGTCGATCCCCATGACGCCGAAGCGCTCGTCGCGCGCATCGCCGAAGGCGATCGCGACGCCTTCAGTCGCTTCTACGACGCGTTTTCCGGCACGGCGTTCGGCCTGATCCGCCGCGTTCTGCGCGACCCGGCGCCGGCCGAGGAGGTCCTGCAGGAAGTCTTCTGGCAGGTCTGGCGCGAGGCCTCGCGATACGATGCTCGCCGGGGCAGCCCCGTCGCCTGGCTTTTGATGCGCGCGAAGGCCCGAGCAATCGATAAGCTACGGTCCATCCGTAGAAGAGAGAAAACGTTCGTGATGCCGGTCAACGAGGCCGTGGCCCGCCGGGACGATGGCGAGGCGCAGAGCGTGGCGGCGGCGGCAGAGGGGCGCGACGTCGTGCAGGGCGCGCTCTCCCGCCTGCCGGACGCGCAGCGGCGCGTGATCGAGCTGGCATTCTTCGAGGGGTTGACGCAGACCGAGATCGCCGAGCGACTGGGAGAGCCGCTCGGCACGGTCAAGACGCGCGCGCGGCTGGGCCTCGAGCGACTGAGGTCGGTGCTGCGCGCGCAGGATCGCACAGGGGAGCGAGCGGGTGAACGCTGACGAGATCAGGGACCTGGCTGCGGTCTACGCCCTCGGCGGGCTGGACGGCGACGACCGGGCGCGCTTCGAGGCGCTGCTCCTGGCCGGGGACCGCGAAGCCGCCGCCGCCCTCCAGGAGTTCGAGGGCACCCTGGTCGAGATGGTCGGCACGGGGACGATCGAGGTGCCGCCGCCGGCGGTGAAGCAGGCGCTGATGGCCCGGATCGCGAGCGAGACCGCGGCGCGGCCGTCGGCTGCTCCTGTGAAGACGCTGATGGTTCCGCCGAGGGCTCGGCGGTCCTTCTGGCCGGCCGTGTGGTCAGGAGCGCTGGCGGCGGGAATCGCCGCGATCGCGGTCGGGTTCTCGGTGTCGGCGACCTACGAACAGCGCCTGAATTCGCTCGCGCAGGAGGCGGCGACCCTACGGGCCGAGCTGAGCCGCCAGCAGGCCATCGTGGCCCTCGTCCGCGATCCGGCCACGCAGGTGGTGTCGCTCGCCGGGCTCGAGCCTGCGCCGTCGGCCAGGGCTCGCATGATCTGGAATGCCCCGGCCGGCGGGCTTCTGGTGGCCGCCGGACTCCCCCCGGCGCCGTCCGGGAAGACCTATCAGCTGTGGGCCATTGCCGGCAAGCAGGCGCCGGTATCGGCCGGCGTCTTCGACGTCGACGCGCAAGGGGGGGGCAGCCTCCCAGTGCCCCCGCTTCCCGGGGTGGACAAGGTCGACACGTTCGCCGTCACGCTCGAGCCGGCGGGGGGGCTTCCGGCCCCATCGGGTCAGATGTACCTGGCCGGCAAGTCGTAGCGGGCGAACTCCTCGCCGCTCGCCCCTGCGACGGCTCAGCGACGTCGCGCGGCGTGGAGAACGGCCACGACCGTCATCGAGTCCTTGATCTCGCCGCGCTCGACCATCCCGAGCACGTCGGCGAAGGGGACGATGCGGCGCTCGATGAACTCGGTGTGATCGGGCGCGCGGGAGACCGGGCGCAGATCCTCGGCGACGTAGAGATGCGCGACCTCGCGCATGATGCTCTTCGACGTGTGGATGTCGCACAGCTTGACGAGCCGGCCGGCCTCGTAGCCCGCCTCCTCGCCCAGCTCGCGCTGGGCTGCGGCCTCCAGGGTCTCGCCCGCGTGCTGCGCGCCGGTCGGCATCTCCCAGTAGAAATCCCGGGCGACGTACCGGTACTGCCCGACGAGCAGCACGTGGTCCCGGTCGACGAACGGCAACACCCCGACGCACTCCGAGCACTGCACGACGCCGTAGACGGTGGTCTGCCCGTTCGGCAGCCGGGCGACGTCCTCGCGCACCGTGATCCAGTGGTTTTCGTAGATCGGGCGGCTGGACACGGTCGTCCATGGAATGCGCGCCCAGGGGTGGGATGGCTCGCGGTCGCTCATGGGACGGTCCCTCTCCTTGTATCACGGGCCCGCCCGCGGACCGTTCATTGTGCGTGTGGCGCGCCCTCGCTATAATCGGATTCGCGTCGGCGGATCGATTCCCCGTTAACCCTGGAGCCCTCGTGAAAGTCATCCTGCGCAATCCGAAGCGAGAAGTCGCCGTCACAGGCACCCGCCGCGTCAAGGAGCTCTTGATCGAGCTGGACATCCTGCCCGGCACCGTATTGGTCATCCGCGGCGATGAGCTGCTCACGAGCGACGCCGTGGTCGGCAACGACGACGTCCTCGAGGTGCGTCCGGTGATGTCGGGCGGCAGCGCTGGCGCGTCGGCATGAAGTGCCGCAAGTGTGGCGGCCGCGCGTCGCTCGAGTTGCGTCGCCACAACGCGGCGTTCTGCTCGGCGCACTTCCTCGAATTCTTCCGCAAGCAGGTCGCCGAGGCGATTCACAAGCATCGGATGTTCACGCGCGACGAGACGGTGCTGGTCGCGGTGTCCGGCGGCAAGGACTCGCTCGCCCTCTGGGACGTGCTGATCGAGGACGGCTATCGGACGGCCGGGCTCTATCTCGATCTCGGCATCTTCGACTACTCCAGGGAGTCCCGCGAGAAGTGCGAGGCGTTCGCCGCCGCGCGCGGCCAGACGCTCCACGTGGAACGCGTCGCGGATGCCGTGGGCGCCCCCATTCCCGACGTGCAGAAGGTGACGCGGCGTCCGACGTGCTCCGCCTGTGGCCTATCCAAGCGCTACCTGATGAATCGGACGGCCCTCGAACGCGGCTACGCGGTCGTGGCGACCGGTCACAACCTCGACGACGAGGCCGCGACGCTGTTCGGATCGGTGATGCACTGGCAGACCGATGCCCTGCCTCGCCAGTCGCCGGCCCTGGCGGCGACGCATCCGAAGCTCGTCCGCCGCGTCAAGCCCCTCTATCGGCTCTCGGAGCTCGAGACGGCCGCCTACGCGTTCCTGCGGCGCATCGACTACATCGTCGAGGAATGCCCGTTCGCCAAGGGCGCCACGTCGATCGCGCACAAGGAGGTGTTGAACCGCCTGGAGGAGACATCGCCGGGCGCGAAGCACAACTTCCTCTTCGGGTTTCTCGACAAGGCCCGGCCGGCGTTCGAGCGGGCCGAGCCCGTGGCCCTGCAGGAGTGCACGGTGTGCGGCCAAGCGACCACCGGAACGCTCTGCGCCTTCTGCAAGCTCGCGGATCAGGTCAAGCAGCGGATCTCGGACGCGGCATCCACAGGGAGGAACACGGCATGAGGGACGCGGTCATCGTGGGCGCGGTGCGAACCGCGGTGGGACGGCGGGGCGGCAAGCTCGCGGGCGTGCGCCCCGATGACTTGCTCGCCGACACCCTGAAGGCGCTGGTGGCCAGGGTCGGCATCGATCCGGGCGCGGTCGAGGACGTCGTGATCGGCTGCGTGGATCAGGTGGGCGAGCAGGGGTTCAACATCGCGCGCAACGCCGCGTTGATCGCGGGATTCCCGACGGACGTCTGCGGCACGACGCTCGACCGGATGTGCGGTTCCGGTCAGCAGGCGGTCAACTTCGCGGCGATGGGCGTCATGGCGGGACAGTCCGACTGCGTGATCGCGGGCGGCGTCGAGCACATGACGCGCGTTCCCATGGGCAGCAACGGGAGCGGCCCTGGCGACGGGCCGCTGTCACCCAGGCTCCAGTCGCTCTACAACATCATCCCGCAGGGCCTCTCGGCCGAGATGATCGCCGAGCAATGGGGGCTCAAGCGCGACGAGCTGGACGAGTTCGCGGCCCGGAGCCACGAGAAGGCCGGCCGGGCCATCGCCGACGGGCGCTTTGCCCGCGAGATCGCGCCGGTCGCCTTGACGGACGGCGGAGTCTTCGAGATCGACGAGGGCGTGCGGGTCCCCGTGAACCGCGAGAAGATGGCGGCGCTGCCGCCGTCGTTCAAGCCCGATGGCGTGGTGACCGCGGCGAATTCGTCCCAGATTTCTGACGGCGCGGCCGCCCTGTTGATCATGTCCGATGCGCGCGCCCGCGCGCTGGGTCTCCGGCCGCGCGCGCGCGTGGTGGCCACCGCGCTGGCTGGCGTGGACCCGACGATCATGCTGACGGGCCCCATCCCCGCCACCCGGCGGGTGCTCGCGAAGGCGAGCCTCACGCTCGAGCAGGTCGAGCGGGTCGAGATCAACGAGGCCTTCGCCTCGGTCGTGCTCGCCTGGGAGCGCGAGCTGCATCCGGACATGGAGCGCGTGAACGTGAGCGGCGGCGCGATCGCCCTGGGCCATCCGCTCGGCTGCTCGGGCGCCAAGCTCATGACCACGCTGGTCCACGAGCTCGAGCGATCGACGAGCCGGTTCGGCCTTCAGACGATGTGCATCGGGTTCGGGCAAGGGATCGCCACGATCATCGAGCGTCTGTAGACGGCCCGGCTGTCGGCGCGGACTCGACGGCCCTGCGCCGACAGGCCGGACGACTCAGGCCACGACCGAGCCGTTCGACGTGGTGCGGGGCGAGGCGGCCAGCGCGATCTGCACGGTGTTGTGCAGTTCCGCAGGTCGCACGGGCTTGAAGAGCAGCGAGGAGACCCCGAGACCGCGGCACCGGGCCTGATCCTGCTCGTGCAGGCCCCACCCGGTGATGAACACGAGGGGCACCTGCGCGTCGCGCGCGCGGAGGCGTTCCGCCAGCTCCCAGCCGTTCATCCCCGCCATCCCGATGTTCGTCATCACCAGGTCGAAGCCGCCGCGCGTGAACACGCGCAACGCCTCGGCGCCGCTCCCGACGGGCACCACGTGGTGCCCGGCGTCCACCAGCATCTCGCCCAGAATGTTCATAACCTGGGCGTCGTTGTCGACGAGCAGGATGCGGCCCTTGCGGCGGGTCGTGGGCTCGATCTCACTCGGGGCGTCCACGGGAATGGCGAGGCCCATCGGCAGCACGACAGTGAACGTGGTGCCTTCGCCCGGGTGGCTTTCCACTCGCATCTCGCCGCCGTGCCGTTTCACGATCGAGTAGGACACGGGGAGGCCGAGCCCGGTGCCCTCCTCGCCCTTGGTCGTGAAGAACGGGTCGAAGATCCGCTTGCGCACCTCCTCGGTCATCCCGACACCCGTGTCCGCGACGGTGAAGACGACGTTGCGGTCATCCTGTGCGCGCGTCCGAATGCGCAGGGTTCCGCCGTGCGGCATCGCGTCGATGGCGTTCAAGATGAGATTGGTGACGACCTCGTTCAGCTCGGCGGGTCGGCCCATCACGACGGGTACCGAGCCGAAATCGAGGTCCAGCTGGAGGGGCAACCCGGCGCGGATCTTCTTCTCCTCCCAGCGCGGGCGCGTGATGGCGAGGGCGTCGCGGATCACCTGATCGAGGTCCAGCCCGACGAAGGCCTCCTCCGGTCGGAGGCGCGCGAACTTCTGGATGCGCCGGACCGTTTCCGCGCCGCCGGTCGCCGCCTTCTCGATGACGTCGAGCCCGCGGCGGACGACGTCCACGTTCCCCGGATTTCGGCCCATCAGCTGGGCGTAGCCGAGGATGGCCTGCAGGAGATTGTTGAAGTCGTGGGCGATGCCGCCCGCCATCTGCCCGAGCGCCGTGAGCTTCTCGGACTGGTGCATCTGCGATTCGAGCTCCCGCTGCGCCGTCGTATCGCGGACGATGGCCAGGAGGCCCTCGAGCGCGCCATCCCGTCCCGTGATCGACGACAGCGTCACGGCGAGGTTGACCGTGCGGCCCTCGCCCTGCTGGCTCGTCACCTCGAACGCGCTCACCGGATGCTCGCGCGAGATGGCCGCGCGCGCCGCCCGATAGGGCTCCTCGGGCAGGAGATCGGTGATCTGCTGGCCAACCGCGTCCGGAGCGATGTCACTGAAGATGCGGGCAGCGGCGGGGTTCCATCCCAGGATCTTGCCGTCCGGGCTCACCGAGACGATGCCGTCGCCCGCGGACCGGATGAGGCGTTCCAGGGACTGCTTCGTTTCGGCCACCTCGCCGTAGAGCCGAGAGTTGCGGATTGCCACGGCGAGGTACTCCGACAGCATCTCGAGCAGCTCTCGTTCTCTGGGGTCGATCGGACGACCGCCCGCCCGATTGGCGGCCACCAGGTAGCCGAGCGTGGCCCCCTCGTCGGCAATGGGGCAGACGATCGACGAGCCTCCGGCGGCGCTCTCCGGCGCTCCTCGGCCCAGATGCACTCGCACCTCGTCGTAGCCGAGGGCCTGGCGGAGCTGGGCCGTGATCGCGGCGGTGAGCTCGCCGAGGTCGAGCTGGCCGAGGATGCCATGCGAGATCTCCCGCAGGATGGAGAGCTGCGTGACCCGGAGCAACTGCTCGGCCTGCTCGCGGCGAGCCTCCTCTTCGAGGCTGCGGGTCTTCGCGGCGAGCGAGCGCATCTCCTCGACGAGCGCCGTGAGCTGCGTGCGGGTGCCGAGCTCGGTTTGACGGCGCGCGAGCGCGCGTCGCGCCGTCTCCTCGAGATCCTGACGGCTGAACGGCTTGATGAGGTACTCGAACGCGCCGTGGGTGAGTGCGTTCTTCACCGTCTCGAGCGACGCGTAGGCCGTGATCATCACGACCTCGATGCTCGGATCGGCCTTCTTGATCCGCTGCAACAGCTCGATGCCGTCCATCTGAGGCATCTTGATGTCCATGAAGACGAGGTCGGGGTGAAACGCCGTGAGCGTCTTGAGGGCCGCCTCGCCGCTGTCGGCGGTCGCGATGTCGTACCGAGGCTTCAGGATCATGCGCAGGGACTCGCGAGGCCCCAGTTCGTCGTCGACGACCAGCACGCGGGCGCGCTCGGTCACGGTCATGCCTTGGCCGCCACCAGCGACGCGGTGAAGCTCACGTCGCCGCGCCCCTGCTTGGCGTCGAGGCGTCCCCCCTGCGCCTCGACGATGCGCTGGCTGACGCACGGACCCACGTCGATGAGGTTTTCCTGGACGACCTGGATCGGGTCGAAGATCCCCCGGAGCTCTTCTGCCCGGACCTCGGCCGAGCGCGACGCGACGGTGACGCGGACCCGATCGTCCGCGTCGAGTCGCGAGAGCGACACCGCGATCTTGGCCTCCGCGCCCGGGGTCTTCCGGAGCAGGTACCAGACGAGGTAGGCGATGGCCTTCTTCAGCATGCTTCGATCTCCCATGACGACGAATGACGTCCCCTCGTACGAGAGCGTGGCCGTGACGTGCTTCTGGGTCGACTCGTCCGCGAAGCTCAGGAGGCGCGCCTCACCGTTGGCCGCGGGCAGGGCCTGGGCGCCCAGCTCCGCCAGACACTCCTCCACGGCCAGACGAACGTCCAGTATGTCGCGCTTGTAGTCGCCCTCGTTCACCAGGGCGGCGAGCTTGTCGAAGATCTGGACGAGGCGGCGAACGTCCCGCCGCACCACCGTCGAGAACTGCTGGCGAAAGCTCGGATCGTCGTACCGCTCGCCGATCAGCTCCATGAAGGCGTTGATCGAGACGAGCGGGTTCTTGATCTCGTCGGCGATGCGTGCGACCACGCGAGTGAGCAGCTGCAACTGCTCCGCCGCACGCTTCTCCATCGCCAGCTGTCGCTGGCCCGTGAGGTCCTCGAAGACCAGGACTGCGCCGAGCGGTTCGGTGCCATCGCCCATCACGGGATACGTCGAGACCTCGAGCGGGAGGTTGCGCAGGGCCAGTTGGACCTCCGCCCGGGTCACCGACCGACCGCGCGTGAGCGTCTCGTATAGCAGATCGCCGAGCGGCGAGGGAAGGACGCGCAAGTCCTTCGCCAACACGTCGCGCGCGGCGAGGCCGAGGATTTCCTCCGCGCGTCGGTTCATGATGACGACGGTCTCGTCGGGCCCGATCGTGATCACGCCGTTGGACATCCGGGCGAGAATGCGCTCGTTGAACTCCTTCTGATACTGGAGCAGGTGATGCACGCGGATGTCGCGGATCGCCGTGGCGAGGTGGGTCCCCAGATTGAAGAGGATCTCGGTCTCGCCGCGACTGTACGAGCCCCCGGTGATGCGCTGACCCAGTGTGAGAATGGCGACGAGCTCGCCGTGCGAGATGAGCGGAATCGCCACCACGGCCTGGAGCACTGCGAGCTCGCGCGCGATCTCTCGCGCAGCGGCGTCGGCTGGCCGGCCCTGCGCCTCGTCGACCTGGATCAATCGCCCTTCGACCGTGAGCCAGAGCGGCAAGCCGCTGTCCGCGGGGAGGGTCAGGGCCTCGACGACGTGCGGGGCGAGGCCGCGGTAGGCGCCCACCCGATACTGGCGACCCGCCTGATCCGCCAGGAGGATCGCACTGCGACTGGGTCGCGCCATCTCCGACACTGCGTCGAGGAACAGGTCGAGGACGCGAGGCAGGTCGAATCCTGCCGCCAGGGCCTTGGCAAATTCCTTGGCCACCTGGGTCAGCGCCTGCGACGAGGCCTCGATCTCCGGAACTGGGTCGCCGGGCCCCGGCGCATTCACGCTCGATCGCCGACTGGAGCGAAACGCGGCAACCTCCTGCAGGAGCAACAGCTTGTCCTCGGCCTGTCGCAACACGTCCTGCACGTGTCTCGCCGAGAACGGTTGAAGCAGTACGAAATCGGCGGTGTCCGCGGCCGACTCGTGCTCGGAAGAGCTGTCGCCGGGGGGCATGACCCCGATCACCACTGCGCTCGGACTCAAGGTGCGCGCGCGGGCAATGAAGGCGGGCAGATCGCGGACCCGCGGGCCCGCCTCCTTGACGATGATCTCGGCCTCCGCCATGCGGAGCGTTCGCAACGCCTCCTCGTCGCTCGAGGCCGCGAAGACGGACCGATCGCCCAGGGCTCGGAGGAGCCGCGCGCGGAACGACTCGTCGGCAGAGACGAGGAGGACCGTTCTCACGTCGCCGCGGCGGCTACAGAGGGGGTGGCGGCGGCCACCGGGAACTCGATCGTGAAGGTGCTCCCTGGCCGGCCCACGTTGTTCCGTGCGATCAGGCGGGCGCGATGCGCGTCGGCGATGGCCCGGCAGATCGCCAGACCGAGGCCGCTCCCCCGCGCCTTGGTGGAGACGAAGGGGTCGAAGATCTTCGCCAGCAGCTCGTCGGGGATTCCAGGGCCGGTATCGGAGATTTCCGCGAGCAAGGTGGTGCCGTCCCCATCCGAGAGGTCGGCCACACGCAGAGTCAGTTCGCCGCCGGGTTCCATTGCTTCGATGGCATTTAAGCACAAGTTAAGAAAAAGCTGCTCCAATTGAGATACGCTGCCAATGATGGCACGCGGGACACCATCACAGACCCGCCGAACCTGAATCTGCCGTTCCTCAATTT
>Ga0187894_10000630_pt1 | contig 47261 bp, 51 predicted proteins | sample GBC1701081metaG_FD_136650 | JGI IMG/M metagenome (GOLD analysis project Ga0187894, IMG submission 136650) | White microbial mat communities from a lava cave in the Kipuka Kanohina Cave System on the Island of Hawaii, USA - GBC170108-1 metaG ... | reverse complement strand
CTCCCCCAGAGCGGCCAAAGCCCGCCGCGGTACCTCGCTTGGCTGCCGCGCAAATGGGTCCAAGTGAGCTACGACGCGAGTTCGATCGAGGTGCTCGAGGGCCTCGAGCCGGTGCGCAAGCGGCCGGCGATGTACATCGGGACCACCGGTCCCGACGGGCTGCACCACCTCGTCTACGAGGTGGTGGACAACTCGATCGACGAGGCGCTCGCTGGCTTCTGCCGCGAGATCTCCGTCACGCTGCACGATGACAGCTCTGTCACCGTAATCGACGACGGCCGCGGCATTCCCGTCGACGAGCACCCGATCGAGAAGCGACCCGCGGCCGAGATCGTGCTCACGAAGCTGCACGCCGGCGGCAAGTTCAACGAGAACACCTACAAGGTTTCCGGCGGCCTGCACGGCGTTGGCGTGTCGGTCGTGAACGCGCTGTCGGACTGGCTCGAGGTCGAGATCAAGCGCGACTCCAAGGTCTGGACGCAGCGTTACGAGCGCGGCGTGCCGGCCTCGGATTTCCGCGTGATCGGCACCAGCGACAAGACCGGGACGAAGGTCACCTTCCACCCCGATCCGCAGATCTTTGCGAGCACGGAGTTCTCGTTCGACGTGCTCTCGCAGCGGCTGCGCGAGCTGGCTTTCCTGAACGCCGGCGTGCGCATCCAGATCAAGGACGAGCGCAGCGGCAAAGAGCACGATTTCTGCTTCGAAGGCGGCATCGTCTCGTTCGTCGAGCATCTCTCTCGCGCGCGACAGCCACTGCATGCGCCGCCGATCTACGTCTCCGGCGACCGCGTCGTCGAGGGCCACACGCGCAAGATCCCGGTCACGGTCGAGATCGCGCTCCAATACAACGAGTCCTACAACGAAGCCGTCTTCTCGTTCGCGAACAACATCAACACGGTCGAGGGCGGCTCGCACCTGATCGGCTTCCGCACCGCACTGACACGCGCGCTTGCGCGCTACCTCGCGCTGCAGAACAAGAACGGGAAGGGCAGCGAAGAGCAGGTCAGCGGCGACGACGTGCGCGAGGGCCTCACGGCCGTCATCAGCGTGAAGTTGCCGCAGCCCGAGTTCGAGGGGCAGACCAAGGCGAAGCTCGGCACGAGCGAAGTGCGCGGCCTGGTCGAGGGACTCTTCTACGAACGCCTGCTCGAGTATTTCGAAGAGAACCCTGGCGTCGCGAAGGTGGTGGTCGCGAAGGTCGTCGATGCGGCGCGCGCACGCGCGGCGGCGCGCAAGGCGCGCGACCTCGCACGGCGCAAAGGCGCGCTCAGCGACTTCAGCCTGCCCGGCAAGCTCGCGGATTGTCAGGAGCGCGACCCCGCGAAGAGCGAGCTCTTCATCGTCGAAGGCAACTCCGCCGGCGGCACCGCGAAGCAAGGCCGCGACCGCAGCTTCCAGGCGATCTTGCCGCTGCGAGGCAAGATCCTGAACGTCGAGCGCGCGCGGCTCGATCGCATGCTCGCGAACGCCGAGATCCAGGCGCTGATCGCGGCGCTCGGCACGGGCATCGGCGACGAGTTCGACGCCAGCAAGGCCCGCTACCACCGCGTGATCATCATGACCGACGCGGACGTCGACGGCTCCCACATCCGCACGTTGTTATTGACGTTCTTCTACCGGCAGATGCGCGACCTGATCGATCGCGGCTTCGTCTACATCGCGCAGCCTCCGCTCTACAAAGTGAAGAAGGGCAAGGCCGAGCGGTACGTCAAGGACAGCGGCGCGCTCGAGAACTATCTGCAGGGTCTCGCGCTCGAGAGCGTGCGAATCGCGGCGGGCGGCGACGGCCGCGAGCTCACGCCCGACGCGATTCGGCGTCTGCTCAGCGCGGCCAGCGAGTACAAGAAGGCGCTCGACCACCTCGCGCTGCGCCGGCTCGACCCGCGGGTGATCGATGCAGCGATGCAGGCGAGCCTCACACTCGATGGCGATCTCGCGAGCGTCGCCGCGCTAGAGCGCGCGCTGCCGCGGATGCGCGCGAAGTTCGAAGGGCTCTACCCGGAAGCCAACGGGCTCACGCTGCGTGCAGAGCCTGATCCAGAGCACGGCACTGCCAGCCTGATCGCGACCACGCGCAGGTCGGGCGTCGCGACCACGAGCGCGCTCGACGGAGAGCTGCTGCGCGGTGCGGAGCTGCAGCGCCTCGCGGCGCTCGCAGCAGCGATGCGCACGGAAGGCGCCGAGCCGTATCGGCTGCTCGGCGGCGAGACAGACGGCAGCGTAGCGGGCGCGCCCGAGAGCTTCGCGAGCGGCGTGCAGCTGCTGAAGCGCGTGCTCGAGCTCGGCGAGCGCGGCCTCTCGATCCAGCGATACAAGGGCCTCGGCGAGATGAACCCCGAGCAGCTCTCCGAGACGACGATGCAGCCCGAGAAGCGCACGCTGCTACAGGTGAAGATCGAGGACGCCGTCGAGGCCGACCTGGTGTTCTCGGACCTAATGGGTGACGAGGTGGAGCCGCGCCGCGAGTTCATCGAGGCGAACGCGCTGCGCGTCCAGAACTTGGACGTCTGACGGCAGGCGGCCCCGCGCTGCGCGGCAGCGCAGGCCGCGCGCAGCGATCCGAACGGGCGAATGGAAATTCGCCCTAGGCGAACGGAGATCGGACGAGCATGGCCGACGAAGAGCTTCCCAGCGATTCCGTCAGCCCGCCCTCGCCGCCCGGCGGCGGGGACGCCGGCACGCCGGCGCTGCCGGTGAACATCGAGGACGAGGTCCGCACTTCGTTCCTCGACTACTCGATGTCGGTCATCGTCAGCCGCGCGCTGCCGGACGTGCGCGACGGCCTCAAACCGGTGCACCGCCGCATCCTCTACGCGATGCACGACGAGGGCCTTCAGCCGAACCGGCCCTACTCGAAGAGCGCGGGAGTCGTCGGCGAGGTGATCAAGCACTACCACCCGCACGGCGACGCGCCCATCTACGAAGCGATGGCGCGCATGGCCCAGCCGTGGTCGCTCCGGTACACGCTCGTCGACGGCCAGGGAAACTTCGGCTCGATCGACGGCGATCCACCGGCCGCGTACCGCTACACCGAAGCTCGGCTGCGCGCGATCGCGACCGAGCTGTTACGGGACATCGATCGCGAGACGGTCGACTTCCAGCCGAACTTCGACGGCAACAAAGTCGAGCCGCGCGTGCTGCCGGCGCGCTTCCCGAACCTGCTCGCGAACGGCTCGCAGGGCATCGCGGTCGGCATGGCGACGAACATCCCGCCGCACAATCTGGGTGAGCTCGTCGACGCGGTGGGCCTCGTCGCGCAGAACCCGGATTGCACGGTCGACGAGCTGCTCGAGAAGATCCACGGCCCGGATTTCCCGACTGGCGCGCTGATCTGCGGCCGCGAAGGCATTCGGCAGGCTTACGCGACCGGGCGCGGCTCGATCACGGTGCGCGCGAAGGCCGCGATCGAGGAGACCAAGCGCGGCGGCAAGCTGATCGTCGTCAGCGAGATTCCCTACCTCCTCAACAAGTCTGCACTCGAAGTGCGCATCGCCGAGCTCGTGAAGGAAGGCCTGATCGACGGCGTCAGCGACATCCGCGACGAGAGCGACCGGCGCGGCATTCGCCTCGTGATCGAGCTGAAGAAGGAAGCGCCCGAAGAGGTGGTCCTGAATCAGCTCTACAAGATGACGCCGATGCAGACGACCTTCGGCGTCAACATGCTCGCGCTGGTCGGCGGCCGGCCGCGGCTGCTTCCGCTGCGCGAGGCGATTCAGCACTTCCTCGATTTCCGCCGCGAGGTGGTCGCGCGCCGCGCAGCCTATGACCTCGCGCAGGCCGAAGCGCGCGCGCACATCTTGGAAGGCTTCGCGATCGCGCTCGATCAGCTCGACGCGGTGATCGCGGTGATCCGCGCCGCCGCCGACGCGAATCAGGCGCGCGCGCAGCTGATGGCGGGCTTCGGGCTCTCCGAAAGGCAGGCGCAGGCGATTCTCGACATGCGACTGCGTTCGCTCACTGCGCTCGAGCGCCAGCAGGTGCTCGACGAGCTCGCGCAGGTGCGCGCGACGATCGACGAGCTGCGCGCGCTGCTCGCGAGCGACGAGAAGATCCTCGCGGTGATCCTCGAGGAGCTCGCCGAGATCAGGGAGAAGTACGCGGACGCGCGGCGCACGCAGATCACCGACGCAGTGGAGGGACTCGAAGCCGAGGACCTGATCGTCGAAGAGGACATGGTCGTCACCGTCTCGCACGCCGGCTACGTGAAGCGCAACCCGGTCACCGAGTACCGCGCGCAGCGCCGCGGCGGGAAGGGCCTGATTGGGATGCAGACGAAGGACGAGGACTTCGTCGAGCACCTGTTCGTCGCGTCGACGCACTCGACCGTGCTGTTCTTCACGAACCGCGGGCGCGTCTATTGGAAGAAGGTCTGGGAGCTGCCGCAGCTCGGCCGCGCGGCGCGCGGCAAGGCGCTCGTGAACCTGCTCTCGCTGCAGCCCGGCGAGAAGGTGCAGGCCGCGCTGGGCATTCGGGACTTCGCGGCGCAGGCGAGCAGCTTCATCGTGCTCGTCACCCGCCGCGGCACGATCAAGAAGACCGAGGTCGACGCGTACTCGAACCCGCGCCGCGCCGGCATCATCGCGGTCAACCTGAACGACGACGACGAGCTGATCGCCGCGCGGCTCACGACAGGCACGAGCGAGATCATCCTCGCGAGCAAGAACGGCAAAGCGATCCGCTTCCCGGAGGATCAGGTGCGCGGCATGGGCCGCAACGCGACCGGCGTGCGCGGCATGGATCTCCACGACGGCGACGAGCTCGTCGGCATGGAGATCCTCACGCCGGGCGCGACGGTCCTGACCGTCACCGAGAACGGCTTCGGCAAGCGCACGCCGCTCGAGGATTACCGCGTCCAGAATCGCGGCGGGATGGGCATCATCACGATCCGCACCTCCGATCGAAACGGGAAGGTGATCGGCATCGCGCAGGTGGTCGACGACGATCAGGTCATGCTGATCACCGATGCCGGCCAAGTGCTGCGCTGCAAGGTGAGGAGCATCTCGACGATGGGCCGCGCGACGCAGGGCGTGCGCGTGATGGACCTCGGCGCCGGCGAGAAGCTCGTCGCGATGGCGCGGCTCGCCGAAGACGACACCGGCGCGGGCGAAGCCTAATGGCTCGCGCGGCGCGAACCCGCCGCCGCGGCGCCAAGCGCGGCAACCGGAGCTCCGCGACCGCGCGCAGTGAGCCGAAGGGCGAATGGAATTCGCCCTTGGCGCACGGAGCTCGGAAGAGCAAGCGCTCCGAGGCGCTGATGGCTCGCGCCGAGCGCGTGATTCCGGGCGGCGTGAACTCGCCGGTGCGCGCGTACCGCGGGGTCGGCGGCACGCCGCCGTTTCTCGTCAGCGGCAAGGGCGCCTACGTGCGCGACGCCGACGGCAACACGTACATCGACTACGTCGGCTCCTGGGGGCCGCTCATTCTCGGGCACTGCGACGCGCGCGTGCTGCGCGCCGTTGCGCAGGCGGCGCGGCGCGGCACGAGCTTCGGTGCGCCGACCGAAGGCGAGGTCGAGATCGCGGAGCTCGTCTGCGAGGCGCTGCCGAGCATCGAGCAGGTGCGTTTCGTCTCGTCGGGCACCGAGGCAACGATGAGCGCGATTCGTCTCGCGCGCGGCGCCACCGGCAGAAAGCTCATCCTCAAGTTCGACGGCTGTTATCACGGCCACGCCGATGCGCTGCTCGTCGGCGCCGGCAGCGGCGTCGCGACGCTCGGCATTCCGGGCTCGCCGGGCGTGCCTGAAGAGTTCGCGCGCCTGACGATTCAGGCGCCGTTCAACGATCTCGGCGCCGTCGAAGCGGCGTTCGCGGCGCACGGCCGTGAGATCGCATGCGTTCTGGTCGAGCCCGTCGCGGGGAACATGGGCTGCGTGCCACCGCAGCCGGGCTTTCTCGACGGCCTGCGCGCTCTCTGCGATCGCTTCGGCGCGCTGCTGATCTTCGACGAGGTGATGACCGGCTTCCGCGTCGCGTGGGGCGGCGCGCAGGCGCTGTACGGCGTGACGCCCGATCTCACCTGTCTCGGGAAGGTCGTCGGCGGCGGTCTGCCCGCCGCGGCCTACGGCGGGAGGCGCGCTCTGATGTCGCAGATGGCGCCGAGCGGCCCGATCTACCAGGCCGGCACGCTTTCAGGCAATCCGCTCGCCGTAGCCGCCGGGCTCGAGACGCTGCGCCGGCTGCGAAAGCGCGGCACATACGAGCGGCTCGACGGCGCCGCGCGGACGCTCGCCGCGGGCTTGCGCGAGTGCGCCGCCTCCGCGGGAATCCCGCTCACGACGGCGGCAGTCGGCGGGATGTTCGGATTCTTCTTCCATCCCGGGCCCGTCGCCAGCTTCGACGATGCGAAGAAGTCCGATTTGCCGCGCTTCAAGGCGTTCTTCCACGGGATGCTCAGGCGCGGCGTCTACCTCGCGCCGTCAGCCTACGAGGCGGGGTTCGTGTCGCTCGCGCACGGAACGCGCGAGCTGCGCGCGACGCTCGCGGCGGCCGAGGCCGCTTTCAGCGAGGCCGCGGCAATTCACGAAGCGCGCTAAATGCTCGGTTTCCGTGCGTTTCCGACGCGAAAATCCGTGGAGTCGAGAGATTCCATCCGCTAGCGTGCGCGCCGCTTTCGGTTCGGCGACGCGGGGTTGCGTCGCCGGCGGAGGCAGGTGGTGAAGGTCGACAAGAGCGGGGCGAGTGGACGCGCGGGGAAGGCCTATCAGCGGGCCCTCGAAGCCGTCCTCGCGATTCCGATCGCGATCCTCATCGGGTACTTCGTCGACGGGCGCCTCGATTCGAGTCCGATCGGTCTGCTGATCGGCGCAGCAATCGGGTTCGCGGCGTTCATTCGGCGACTCGTCTCGATGCGGAGCCTGGTCGAGAGCGCATCGACTCAGGAAGGCGAAGCCCCGAACGAGCCCCCCGAATGAGCGCGCGCGGCGACGGAACGAAAGCAAACGTGAACGAGTCAATTCGAGAGACGCGCGTGCTCGCCTGGCACCTCGCGTTCACCGCCGCCGCAGGCTTGGCGGCGTTCGCGCTCGCGACTCCGAAGTTTGCGCTCAGCCTGCTGCTCGGCGCCGCGCTGCAAACGTTGAACTTCCGCGGCCTGTTCGCGCTCGCGCAGCACGCTTTCGCGCAGCAGGCGCGAGCCGCCAGCGGGTTCGCGCTGCGCCTGCCGCTGTTCGGAGTGCTGGTGTTCGTAGCGATTCGCGCGGGCGTCGACCCGGGCGGCCTCTTGTGCGGCATCACCACGCTGGTGCCCGCGGTGATCGCCGCCGCGTGGCAAGCGCGTCCGCGCCCCGTCGCCGCGAGCGAGCTTCCCGCGCTCGCGCCCGAGGATCCGAGCTGGGACGAGTGGAGCCCGTGGCTCGCGCGCGAACGCGAAACGAAACGCGAAGAGGACTGACGCCGTGTCGTTCCTGGGCCCGATCGCCGAAGCGCTTCACATCCCGACCGTGATCGTCGGCTCGCTGTTCGTCACGCTGCTCTTGATCGGCATGGGCCTCGTCGTCCGCGCGCGCCTCGCCCGCGCGGATGGCGGCCTTCTCCCCGACGAGGGGCTTTCGCTGCGCAACGTCGGCGAGCTGCTGGTCGAGATGCTCTCGGGCCTCGCCGTGCAGAACATGGGCCCGCACTGGCGGCGTTACTTCCCGATCATCGGTTCGATCTTCTTCTTCATCCTGACCGCGAACCTCGTCGGCTTGATTCCCGGCATCGCTGCGCAGGGAACGGGCGACGGCGGCGCGACGCGCAACGCGAACGTGACCTGGGCGTGGGCGCTGATCTCGTTCCTCGCCCACCAGTACGTCGGCATCAAGGAGCACGGCCTCGGCTACATCAATCATTTCCTCGGACCGAGCCTGTTCGACCTGCACATCGGCGGCCGGCACATCCACGTGCGCGCGCTGTTTCCGCTCTACGCGCCGATCGAGCTGATCAGCCAGGTCTCGCGCCTGTTCACGCTGGCGGTGCGGCTGCTCGCGAACATGTTTGCCGACCATCTGGTGGTCAGCGTGTGGATCGGTCTGGTCGCGCTCGGCGTGCCGGCGATCTTCATGGGCCTCGGCGTGATGGTCGCGTTCCTGCAGGCCTACGTGTTCGCGATGCTCTCGATGATTTACATCGGCTTGGCGCTCGAGGAAGCCCATTAGGCGCGGCCACTCGACGAATCCCTGCCATCAACAAGGAAAAGGAATCTCCATGCGGAAGTTTGCAAAGGTCGTGCTCTGGACGCTGATCGCCCTGCTCGTCCCGATGGCCGCGTTGGCCCAGGACGCCGGCGGTGGCGCTGGCTACGGCGGCTACGCGCTCGGCGCCGGCCTCGCGATCGGTCTCGCCGGCCTCGGCTGCGGCATCGGCCAGGGCCTCACCGCGGGCAACACCACCGCCGGCATCGCCCGCAACCCGGGCGCCGCGGGCAGCATGTTCACGAACTACATCCTCGGCATGGTCCTGATCGAATCGATCGCGATCTACGGCCTCGTGATCGCGTTCCTGCTGCAGGGCAAGATCCAGTAACACCGCCCTTCGCCGATCCTCGAAGGCCGCGCGGCAAAAGTCGCGCGGCCTTCTTCATTTTGGGCTCGAACGAACGGCTGCAACACGCGCCGGCGAGATGCTCCAACAGCAGCCATCCGCGACGACCAATCGCCCTCACGGCAATCGTCAACGCGAAGGGCGCAAGCGAGTAAACCTCGGCGCGGGCGCCGGCTCCTCGGTGCCGTTCCAGCAAGCCGTCCAGCGCCGCCAAGCGGCGCAGACGGCGCGCAGCGAGGCGGAGTCTGCGTAGCCGAGCGGAGCTCGGAAAAGAACGGAGCCACCGAGCACGAGCAGCGACGCGAGCCTCACCCCATTGTTATTCCCGCGCCGCAACCGAGCCCGCGCCCGGTGGCTCCAGCGCGGCTTGGCTCCCGGTCCCGAGAGAGGAGGTTCGGCCGCGCAACGCCGAAGCGTCGGCGATTGCAGAGAGCAACCGGCGTGCCACTCTGCGCGCGCCATGTGGGAAGCAAAATCCGGCGCTTTGACGCGCACTTATCAGGGTGCCGCAGCGCCGCTCGGACACGCGCGAGAACGCGCGTCGGCCTCGCAGCCGTGAACCGCAAGCGAAGCGCGCAGCGAGCCGAAGGCGAGCGAAGTCGAATGCGCAAGCGAAGCGCGCAGCGAGCCGAAGGCGAACGAAGCCGTACGGCCGGTCTGCTGATCGTCTTCGAAGGCACCGACGGCAGCGGCAAGTCGACGCAGCTGCCTCGCCTCGCGGCCCGGCTCGAGGCAGCGGGGCTACGCGTCGTAAGGACGCGCGAGCCCTACGACTGCCCCGCCGGCCGCGCGATCCGCGCGATGGCGCGTTCGGGCGTGCGCGTCGCGCCCGAGCAGGAGCTCGCGTGGTTCTTCGAGCAGCGGCGCGCGCACGTGCGCGAAATCGTGCGGCCCGCGCTCGCGCGCGGCGACGTCGTGCTCAGCGACCGCTACTTCGTTTCGACCGCGGCTTATCAGGGCGCGCGCGGCCTCGACGCGGCCGCGATCCTGGCCGCGAGCGAGGCTGAGTTCCCGCCCCCGGATCTCGTGCTCTGGCTGGATCTCCCGGTCGACGAGGGCCTCGCTCGCACCGCCGCCCGCGGCGTTCCCCACGAGCCCGCGTTCGAGGAGCGCGCCTTCCTCGATCGTGTGCACGACACGATGGCTGCGCTCGCGCGCCCATACCTCGCGCGGATCGACGCGCGTGGCGCCGCGGAAGAAGTCGAGGAGCGCATCGCCCTGGCGGTGCAGCAGCGGCTCGGATTGCCGACCCGGCGCTGAGCAACGAATTCGAGCTATCGGAACGTAGTTTTCAAGCGGAGGCCGCTGTTCGACCTCGCACGGCCCTGCCTCGCTCGCGCGCGTACGAACGCTTGCGCACTCATCCTCGCGAAGACGTTCGGAGCGCAGCCGGCGCGTCTGGTTGACGCGCGAGAAGCGCGCGTGAGACGATCGCGCTTCGCCGAAGCCGCTCTGCTGAGCGGCGGCCACGGAGCTCATCGTGGGAGCACGCTCGCTGCTCTGCTTCGCCGCCGTGCTCGCGCTCGCCTCGCGCGCGCGTACTCAAGAAGCGGCCGCTCCAACACCCGAGGGCGAGATCGAAGAGATCATCGTCACGATCACGAAGCGCGACGAAGCGCTGCAGGACGTGCCGGCTTCCGTCTCGGCATTCTCCGATGAGACGATCGCGCTCGCGAATCTCGAGAGCGCAGCGGATGTCGTGAGCCTGGTTCCGAACGTCGTGACGAAGGGCGAGAGCCGCACCGGCAACTTCTCGATTCGCGGCGTCTCCGAGTCGTTCAGCTCGCAGTCGCCGGTCGCTTATCACGTGAACGGCCTCTTCAAGCTGAGCCTCGATTCGCTGCTCGGGCAGTACTACGACCTCGAATCGGTCGAGCTCGTGCGCGGGCCCGCGGGCACCGTCTACGGCCGCAACGCCACTGCCGGCGCCATCGACTTTCGCTGGAGAAAGCCGCACGCCGAGCTCGAAGCAGTCGGCGACGCGCTCTACGGCAGTTACGACCACGTGCAGCTACGCGCGGTCGTCAATGCGCCGCTGCTCGGCGAAGGCGACGAGCGGCTGATGGCGCGGCTCGCCGTTCAGCGGGACGTGCGCGACGGCTACATGGACGATTTGACGCGCGCGAGCCGACGAGACGATCCGCACAACTCCGACGAGTGGTACTCGCGCCTAACACTACGCTCATTGCCGAGCGAGGAAGTCGAGCTCACGCTGCGCGGCTTCTACAACCAGTCGGACGCAGATCCTTACGTCTCGCGCCCGCTGCTGCCGGCCTACACGCAGGGATTCCTGGACACGCGCCAGTTCGACGCCGACGGCACGCTGCGCGCGGAGAACTTCGGCGTCGTCGACTTCGATCCTTATCAGGGCTACGCGCGCTTCGTCGAGAGCCTGATCGACAACCTCGTCACGTCGAACGATCCGAACATCCAGCAGCTCGAGGGCATAATCCGGCTCGGCGCGCGCGGCAGCGGCGTTCCGTTCCGCGATTTCGCGCGCGACGTGATGCTCAACGGCAGCCCGGGCCTGATCCCGCCGATCGTCGATCAGTTCCTCGATCCGCCGGCGACGCTCGGCGCGGCGGCTGCGCCCATCCCTGATGACCCGCTGCATGTGCGCTCGAGCGCTTGGCAACGCCACCGCACGAAGCTGCGCGTTTACGGAGCGGAGGGGGCGATCGGCTGGGACTTCGAGCCGGCCACGGGCGGCCCGCTGCGGCTCGATTTTCAGTTCGGCTGGGAGCACGACACGTTCGATCAGGTCGTCGACGCCGACGGCAGCGAGCTGCCGATCATCGACGTGTTCCGGCCGCATCGTTTCAACCACACCACCGGCGAGCTGCGCCTCAGCTCGAGCGGCGGCGGCGCCGTCGACTGGATCGCCGGCCTCTTCTACTTCCGAAACACCGAGGACCGAGCGTTCGACGAGATCATCCTGCCGTTCGGGACGATCGTTTCGGAGCTGCACTCCGTAACAACTGGCTTCGCGCCATTCGTGAGCCTCGGCGTGCGCCCGCTCGAGTGGTGGAGCACGTCGCCGGAGGACATCGAGCTGTTCGGCGGCTGGCGCCTGAACCGCGACTCGCTCGACCTCGAGTTCCAGAACCTCGCGCACCCCTCGAGCGGCGGCGGGCCGCAGCCCGTGCAGCACGGCAGCGAGGTGTTCAGCGAAGACACTTGGGAGATCGGCGTGCGCTGGCGGCCGAGCGAGCGGCACACCGTCTACCTGAAACACGCGAAGGGCTACAAGTCGGGCATTCTCGAAGCCGACAACGCGACGGGCGAGATCCGCGGTGTGCGGCCGGAGCTGATCCGCGCCTGGGAAGCCGGCGTGAAGTCGACTCTCCTCGACGGACGCCTGCAGCTCGCCCTAACAGGCTTCGCGTCGGACTACTCCGATCTCCAGGTTCCGCAGGTCGTCGGGCTCTCGCAGCGCACGCTGAACGCGGCCGCGGCGACGATTCGCGGAGTCGAGCTCGAGCTGCTCGCGCTACCCGTCGAGGGCCTCACGCTGCAGGCGAGCGCCGGCTACCTGCACGCAGTCTTCGACGAGTTCTGCAGCGACGATGCGGCGCAAGCGCTGGCCGCTTCCGATCCCGGCTGCCCCGCGCCCGACCCGCTGTTCCCGTGGCAGGGTCAGAGCAATCTCGAGGGCAAGCGGCTCGAGGACGCCCCGCGCTGGAAGACGAGCTTGTTCGCGAGTTATCAGGCCGAGCTGGGTTCCCACGGTACGCTGACGCCGGTGCTGAAGACGACCTGGACCGACGACTACGTGCTTCGCCCGTACGACCTGCCGGCGGATCGCGTCGGCTCCTACACGCGGACGGACGTGCGTCTCGTCTGGCGCAGCGAGCGCGAGCGCTTCAGCGTCGAGGCGTTCGCCGAGAACCTCGAAGACGAAGTCGTCTACGTGCGCAACGTGACGACGGGCGAGTTCAGCGGCTCGATGCCCGCATCGCTCGGACTGCTCCCGCCGCGCACGTACGGCCTGCGCATCGGCTTCTCGTGGCGCGCGAACTAGAGCGTCCGCGGCGTGCGAAAACTGCGCGCGATCCCCTCGCGCGCGTGCGCGCGCTCTGCCTCGCGCTCCCGGAAGCGAGCGAACAGATCACGTGGGGTCACCCGACCTACCGCGTGCGCGAGAAGATGTTCGCCGCAAGCGGCGGCGGCACCGGCCGCATCGCGGTGACGGTGAAGGCGCCGCGCGGCGCGCAGGAAGTGCTGGTCGCCTACGACGCCGACCGGTACTTCGTCCCGGCCTACGTGGGCAAAGCGGGCTGGGTGGGCGTTTTCGTCGATCGCCGTCCCGACTGGGATCAGGTCGCCGCGCTGATCGAGCAGAGCTACCGGCTCGTCGCGCCGAAGAAGCTCGCAGCGCGGCTCACGCCGGTCAGCGAGCTCTAGCGAACCGAAGCGCCGCAGCCGGAGTCTCCGCTGCGTGCGTTCGTATCGCGATCGCAGCGGCGGCCCCTGGACCTTCTGGCAGCTCGCGAACAACGCGCGGGTTCCCGGAGTGAGCGGAGGCGTCGATCTGAACGCGTTCCGCGGCGATGCCAATGCACTCCGGGATTTCACCCGCGCGCCCTAATGCCTCCAGCCCGTGCGCCGATTCGTCACGCCTTCGCGCTCGGCCTCGCTTTGGTCGCCTCGTACCAGCGCTGCACGTTCTTGCACTCGGCCGGAATCGTCTGCCCGACGCTCGAGCCGAATTCCACGAGCGCGTAGAGCGCGACGTCGGCGAGCGAGAAGCGGCCGGGCACGATCGTGTCGCGGCCGGCGAGCTGCGCGTCGAGCCATTTGAGGCCTTCCTGCGCGATCGCCTTCAGGCCCGGCGCAGCTTCCGGCGCGGTGTACATGCGCGTCTTGAACAGCGGCAAACCTTCTGCGAAGCGGAAGCCGTCGGTCATCGGCTGAATGATCTTCCACTCGACGCGGCGCACCCACATGCGCGTCTCGGCGCGGTCCGTCGGATTCGTGCCGATCAACGCGGGCTGCGGCTTCGTCTCTTCGATCAGCTCGCAGATCGCGATCGTCTCCGAGATGATCTTGCCGCCGTCGAGCTCGACCGACGGCATGCCGCCGGCTGGATTCTTCGCGAGATACGGCGCCTGCCGGTTCTCGCCTTTCATGATGTCGACCTTCACGCTCTCCTTGAACGTGAAGCCTTTCTCCGCGGCAAACATGCGGACCATCTTCGGGTTCGGGCCGATCGAGTCGTAGAGCTTCATGGCGAATCCTTCGCGGTTCGGGATGGAGGGCGCGCGCGAGTGTGCCTCAGCTGTGCGCGCCGCGTCGCGGCGCTTGCGCTCAGAAATGCACGCCCTTGGTCGTCCCGCCGTCGACGATCAGGTTGATGCCGGTCGTAAATGCGGAGCGCGGGCTCGCAAGGAAAACGACTGCGTTCGCGACTTCCTGTGCGGTGCCCATGCGGCCGGTCGGAATCGTCGCGAGCGTCGAGTCGTAGAGCGCCTTGCGGTGCGTCTTGATCATGTCCCACGAGCCGCCCTCGATCATGATCGGGCCCGGCGAGACGGTGTTCACGCGGATGCCCTTCGGTGCGAGCGCCTGCGCGAGGCCACTGCCGTGGCGGATCAGCGCCGCCTTGATCGCGTTGTACGAGGTCGGCCCGATGAAGGTCTCCACCGCCGCGGTCGTGCTGATGAAGATCACCGAGCCCTTCGACTTCTCGAGGTGCGGCAGCGCCGTGTTGACGCTGCGTACCGCCCCGAGCAGATCGACCTCGAAGTTCGCGCGGAACGCCTTCTCGTCGGCGCCGTTCCCGCCGCTCGGGTTGTGCACGAAGATGTCGATGCCGCCCATCGCCGCGGCGGCGTCGTTGATGAACGCGACCAGCGCATCGCCGTTTCCGACGTCGGCCGCCTTCGCGAACACGCGGCCGCCGCGCTGCTCGAGCGCCTTCTTCGCGCTCTCGACCGATTCCGCGCTGCGCGAGCAGATCGCGACGTCGGCCCCCTCGTCTACGAGCAATTCCGCGATCGCCCGCCCAATGCCTTTGGTCGCGCCGGTGACGATCGCCTTCTTCCCTTTGAGTCCGAGGTCCATCGCCGTCTCCTTTTCTCGAAACGTGTGAAAGCGCAGCGTATCACGGTGATACGCTCGCGAACCGACGGAGCCGAGGTGTGCAGATGGCGAATTCAGGTCACGACTGGACCGGGCGCGTCGCGATCGTGACCGGCGCGGGCTCGGGAATCGGGCGGGCGACGGCGCAGCGCGTCCTCGCTGCGGGCGGACGCATCGTGGCGGTCGACCTCGACGCGAAGGGACTCGCAGCGTACGAGGGCGTCGCGGGAGTGAAGACGCTCGCGGGCGACGTGACGCAAGAAGCGACGAACGCCGGCGCAGTCGCGGCCGCAGCGGAGCTCGGCGGCGTGAACGCGCTGATCCTGAATGCGGGGCTACCGGCGAGCGGCGCGATCGACCAGATCGACATGGCGACCTTCGACCGCGTGCTCGACGTCAACCTGCGCGCGGTGGTCGTCGGCGTGCGCGCGGCGCTGCCCGCGCTGCGCCGAGCGAACGCGCCCGCGATCGCGGTCACTGCATCGGTTTCCGGCCTCGGCGGCGATCCGCATCTGTGGGCCTACAACGCAGCGAAGGGCGGCGCGGTGAACCTCGTGCGTTCGCTCGCGCTTGATCTCGGACGCGAAGGCATTCGCGTGAATGCGGTCTGTCCCGGCCCGACGCACACCGGCATGACGCAGGGGATTCAACAATCGCCGGCAGTGCACGAGGAGCTGCGCCGCCACGTGCCGCTCGGCCGCTGGGGCGAGGCCGAGGAAGTCGCCGCGGTGCTCGTGTTCCTGTGCTCGCCCGCTGCGTCATTCGTGAACGGCGCGATCGTTCCCGTCGACGGCGGCGTGTTCGCAGGCAGCGCGCAGTTCACGCCGTGGGGCGAAGTGCTGTAACGAGAACAGGCGGCGAGATGCAGCAACCTTGGTACTGGGGCCTCAGCCGCTTCGGCATCGATCGGCGAGATCTCCTCGACCTGGGGGACCGGTCTGTCCACGCACGCGTAGCGCTCGCGAACCACAAGCTAACTCGCGGCATCGCCGCGATGTCTCTCTCGAAACGACGGGCGTTTCTCGACGCGCGTGCGGAACGGTGGGCAGAGCGGATTGCCCGTACCTGGTGGCCGACGAAGCCCAGGGTGATACGGCGACGCCGGCGCGCCTGCGCGATCGAGGGAGATCTGCCGGCGAAGAAGCTGCATTTGCTCGAGCGGCTCGTGGGCGTCGCCCATATCCAAGTGATGGCGGTCGAAGGGATTCGAGAAAGACAGCATCGGCGCGAGCCAGCCGAGCCGTCGTGGTTCGCGGTTCGATCGATCGTCGCGATCGAGGTCGAGGGAAGACGTCGCGGGCTCCAGGGCATCGACGACCGCATCACGCTTATGCGCGCCAAATCAGAGGAGGAAGCGAAACGCCGCTATGCGAGGAGTGTGGCAAGGGCGCACGAGCCGTATCTCAACGCGCTCGACGAGATCGTGCGTTGGAAGCTCGATTCGATCGTGAGGGTGGTGTGCGCAGTCGACGTGCCCGCTGATGTGGATCTGGACGGTGCAGAGGTCTTCTGGGAATTGCGGAACCGAAGGGTTCCGAGGAGACGCTGATCTGTGCCGCCGCTCGGCCGTACGCTCATCCTGATCGGCGCCGCGCTCATGGCGCTCGGGGTCGTGCTTCAGCTCGCGCCGCACATTCCGCTGGTCGGCAAGCTTCCGGGCGACATCCGCATCGAGCGAGAGGGCTACTCGCTCTACTTCCCGGTCACGACGTGCGTCGTGCTGAGCGTTCTCGTCACGCTCGTGCTCCAGCTCATCGCGCGCTGGAAATGACGATGCGCGGGAAGGGTGTCTTCTCGACGGTGCGCCAGCTCTTCGCGCCGTCGAGGCGGCGCACGCGCAGCTTCGCGAGCTGCTCGGGCGGGAGCATGCGCGCATTCAGCGCGAGGCGCTGGCCGCCGGTGTAGTGCGTGAGGCAGCCGCAGCGCGCGCAGTGGTGGAACTCGATTCCGCGCGGGCGCTTGCGGTACGCGCGCGTCGCGCCGCGCGCGGCGGTCACGCGCGCGGTGCGCCTCGAGTAGTACGCCCACAGCGCGCCGTAGCGGCGGCAGACGGAGCAGTTGCAGTCGGTCAGCTGGCGCGGGCTGCGCAGCGCCTCGAGCTGCACCGCGCCGCAGAGGCACGAGCCGGAGATTTGCATTGCGTCGTCTCCTCGCTGCGCGCTCAGGCGTCGATCTCCCTCGCGCGGAAGCGCATTGCCATGCGCAGCCAGCGCGCGAGGTGCTCGCGCTCGAACGCGACGGCATCCCAGTTTTCGGGGAGCACGCGCGGCAGCGTGCGCGGCGCGAGCGCGTAGACGTGTGCGAGCGCGCATGCGCCGCCGCGCTCGGTCTCCACGCGCACGAGCCGGCGCTCGTACTCGGCGCCCTCCCAGCGATCGAGCCGCGCGAGCAGCGCCGGCGAGACGCCGCCGACGAGCATGCCCGCAACAGCTCCGCCGGAAGCTGGCGTGATGCCCGGATAGCCCGCGCCGCGCAACTTGCGGCGCGCGAAGCCATGCAGCGTTGCCGGCTGCATCGGCAGCGTGCGGCGCGCGAGCTGGCGCACGACCGCGGGGAACATCAGCGTGCCGTACGTGAAGAGGTTATGCGTCACCGCGGGGCGAGACGGAAGATCGTCGGCTCTCCGCGCACAATCGTGGCCAGCGTGTCGCCAAAGCCGTACTTCTCGTGGTAAGCGGTCGTTACCCGCTCGATCTCGGCGGCGTCCGTCACTTTCGTTGCGCGCACGGCGAGCTCGCTGCCGCCGACTCGCAGCGTGACGTCGCCGTTCCGCGCCGTATTCCCAACCCAGCGCCCGCTGCCGCCGCGCACGTAGCCCTGCCCGTCGACGACGCACAGCCAGATCGTCGTCTCGCGCGCCGCGCCGTCCTCGTCGGCAGTCACGATCACGACCGTCTCGACGTCTTTGTGGGCGTTCCAGTCGATCTCGGCGAGCGCAGCGAACGGCGCGAAGGCGAGCAGCAGCGCGAGGGCGAGAGAGAGAAGGCGGGTCATCTCGAATCTCCGCGGGCGCGCGAAAGCGATTTGTTACGCGCGCTCACTGTGGCCGAGCTCGCGGCCGGGCGCCACGCGATCGCGAATGCGGCGCTTCAGCTCGGCGAGCTCCGGGAAGCCGCCGTCGCGCACGCGGCACGCGACGAGCTCCTCGCCCACGCGAACCTGGAACACGCCGCCATCGCCCGGGATCAGCGCGGCCTCGCCGAGCTCGTCCGCGAACGTCGTCAGCAACTCCTGCGCGATCCACGCCGCACGCCCGAGGAAGCGGCACTTCGCGCAGTAGAGGATTGCGACGCGCGGCCTCGGCTCGAGCTTTGCGAGCTCCATCCGTGCAACGTAGTCGAGCACCGGCCCTACCGCGGAGTTAGCGTGCGACCGAATAGCCGGTGAAGGGCCACGAATGCGGTACCGGTGGACGGATTGCGTGCTGGACCCGAGCGCGCGGTCCTTGACCCGCCGCGGCGAGATCGTCCATGTCCAGCCGCTCGTGTTCGACCTGCTCGCGCTGCTGCTGCGCCATCGCGGTCGCGTCGTGTCGGACGCGCACCTGCGCGCGCAGCTTTGGCCCGAAGTTGTGGTGGGTGACGCGGCAGTCCGTCAGGCGCTGAAGGAAGCTCGCCGCGCGATCGGGGATGACGGGCGCGGCCAGCGCCAGATCGAGACCGTGCGCGGTCTCGGCCTCCATTTCGTCGCGCCGGTGGAGATCGCCGGTGCAGCCGAGGCGAGCTTCGTCGGGCGCGAAGAGTTGATCGCGGCACTCGAAGGCGCGCTCGACCAGGCTGCGGCGGGCGCGGGCGGCGTCACCCTGCTCTCCGGAAGCGCCGGCATCGGGAAGACCGCGCTGCTCGCCGAGCTCGCCGCGCGCGCAGAAGCGCGCGGCTGGCAAGTGCTCACGGGCTGGGCGCGCGTGGGCGCGGAGTCGGATGCCTACGCGCTTTGGAGCGAGGTCGCGGACGCGCTCGGCGTGGCGGCGCTGACCGCGCACAGCACCGAGCTGCCCGCGTCGGGGGGAATATCGGAGTCGCAACGCTACGCGCGCTTTCGCGAGCTTCAGCGCGCGCTGCTCGGTGCCGCTCGCGCGCGGCCACTGCTCGTCGCGCTCGACGATCTTCAGTTCGCGGATCGCGAGTCGCTCGCGCTGCTGCGCTTCCTCGCGCCGGCGCTGCGCACTTCGCGCGTCACCCTGTTCGGAACGCACCGAACGCTCGCACCTGGCGACGAACACACGCGCGATCTGGTGGCGCTCGCCGCTGAGGGCGCGACGCGCGTGCTCGCGCTGCGCGGGCTCGACGCGAGCGAGCTGCGCGCGCTCGTGCGCGCGCGGCTCGGCGCCGCGCTAGGCGCCGGCGCGGCGGACGCGCTGGCGGCTCGCTCCGGCGGCAGCCCGCTGCTCGCGCTCGAAGCGGTGCGCACGCTCGCCGTGAGCGGCGCGCAAGCCGCGCCGCTCAGTGCCGCACAAATCGAAGCGAGCGTGCTGCCCGGCGTAGTGCCGCTCGTACGCCGGCGGCTCGCGGCGCAGAGCACCGGCACGCGCCGCCTCCTGCACGCCGCGGCCGTCGCGGGCGAGCCCTTCGACCTCGAGCTGGTGCGCGCGAGCGCGGGCTGCGCGCTCGCTGAGATGGAGAGCGCGCTGCGCGAGGCGGAACGCGGCGGCCTCGTCGAGCGCGGCGACACGGGCGCGTGGCGGTTCGCGCATCCGCTCTTCGCCGTGGCGGTCGCGGAAGATCTCGCGACCTTGGGGGAGGGCGCGAGCGCGGCGCTGCACCGGCTGGCGCTCGCCGCCCTCGAGTCGCGTCCCGAGCGCGACGCGTTTCGGCTCGCGAGCCATGCGTTCGGCGCGCGCTCGGCGCTCTCGCCGGCGGCGGCGGTCGATCATCTGCGGCGCGCCGCGCGCGCGGCGTGGCGAATGCACGCCGCCAGCGACGCCGAAACCTGGCAGCAGCGCGCCGTCGAGATCGCCGAGCGCTCGGAGTTTCCGCCACTCGAGCTGTGCGACTTGTTGATCGAGCTCGGCGACCTGACCGTCGCGAGCCGGGGCACGCCGAGCGCGCGCGTTCCCTTCGATCGCGCCGCCCGGATCGCGCGCGACCTCGCCGACGCGACGCGGCTCTCGCGCGCCGCGCTCGGCTTCGCGCACCGCGCGCTCTCGCTGCACGCGACCGACGTCACGCTCGCTTGGCTGCGCGCCGCGCACGCGGCCCCGAGCGGCGATCCCACGCTCGAAGCGCGCGTCGCCGTCCGCTTCGGCGCGGCGCTGCTCGAGTCTGCCCCGGCCGAGCTCGACGACGGCGCGCGCCTGCTCGCCGAAGGCGTCGCGCGCGCGCGCCGCCACGGCGATGCGCTGACGCTCGCGCGCGTGCTCGCTGACCAGAGCATCAGCTTCTTCAGTGCGAGCGGGCCCGACGCCGCGCTTGCGCTCGCCCGCGAAGTCGCGAGCTGCGGCCGACACGCGGGCGACATCGAGATCGAGTTCCGCGGTCTCGCGGAGGTGATGACCGTCCAGCTCGAGCGCGGCGACCGCGCCGGCTTCGACGCAGCGTTCGGCGACTTGGAAGAGCTCGTGCGGCGTGCGCCAATCCCGTATGCGCAAGGCATGACGCACGGCGCCGCAGCGCTGCGTGCGCTGATCGCGGGCCGCCTCGACGAGGCGAGTGCTGCGATGGACGCGGCCGACACCCACGCCCAGGCGACGGGGAATCTCGGATCCGGCGTCGTCGCGGGACTGCAGCGCTTCCAGCTTGCACGGGAACGCGGCGGGCTCGCGCCGCTGCTGCCGGCGCTCGACCGAGCGCGCACGCACCTGCCGCACTTGCCGGGACTCGCCGCGATCGCAGGCCTCGCGCACGGCCTGTGCGGCAAACGCACGCGCGCAAGCGAGGCGGCGAGCGCGCTCGCGCTGTGTCTCGATGCGTTGCCGCTGGACCGTACGCGGCTCGCGACACTCGCGGTCGGCGCCGAGCTCGCGTACCTCGCGCGCTCGACCGCCCTCGCAGGCGCGCTCGAGCCGCTGCTCGCGCCGCTCGCGGAGCTGCACGGCGTCGCCGGCATTGCGGCGACCTATTGGGGATCTCTCTCCCACGCGCTCGGCTTCGTGTCGCTGGTGCTCGGTCGCCGCAGCGCTGCGGCGCGTTGCTTCGAGCGCGCACTGCGCGCGCATGAGGCGCTGGGCGCGCCGGTCTGGAGCCGCCGCTCGGCGGAGATGCTGGGCACCGCGCGCGGGAGTGTGCGGCTCGTGTCCTGAACGGGCATCGAGCACCCGCGCCCTCGAATGCGAGCTCGGCACCGCCACGTCCTCACGCAACGCTCACGAATCGCGCGCCGCGAACGCGGCAGAGTGGCGGCGTGCAGAAGAAAAACGTCGCGCGCGCACTCGGGATCGCACTCCTCGTCGGCGCGGCGTGGCTCGCATCCGCACAGAGCGCACCTCCGGCGTCGTCGTGCGCCGACTACCTCGCCGCGGCCCAATGGGATGCCGCGGTCTCTTTCAACTACGCGCACGTCGCCCAGGACAGCACCGGCAAGGTCGATCTGTCCGCCGACGCGAACGGGCGGGCGACTCTCCCGCGCGTTCCTGATCCGTTCCCGGGCATCTCGATTCCGGAATGGACGGGGCTGGCACAGGGCAGCGGCTTCGTGCACGACATCATCGTCGGCTTCCAGCCGCAGCCGCCCGACGACGTGATTCAGGCGGATGGCGCAGGCGGGCTTCAAGGCGTCGCGACCTCGAATGCGTCGATCATTTTCCTCAACCTCGACTCGAGCGCGTGCACGTACACCTTCACCTGGACCCCCGCGGTGGATGTCACGATCACCACCAACAACGGCTCCTCCACGGGTGTGGATGCAATCGGCAGCGTGCAGTCCGTGCCTCGGCCGCTGCCGGCAGTCACGCCCGGCCAGCCGCTGCCGCCGCTCACCGGCAACGCGGCGTTCGCAGCGGACTTCGGATTCGGCCCGCCCGGCGACCACTACGTCCCCGAGCGGATGCTGCAGTCGCTGTTTCTTCCGGGACAGCTGCTCGCGCAGAATCCGAGCTCGGCCGCGGTGCAGTGGATCTTCAATCCCAACGTCGAGGCGATCGAGCTTGTCGTCGCGTTGAAGAGAGGCAGCGTTCCCTACGAGGATTGGCTGCCCGAGGGAGAGGGCGGCCCCGTCGACGACAGCTACGCGCCTCAACCCGGTGAAGAGCTCGAGAACACCGAGGGCAACACGCTCGAGATCGAGGCGACCGTGCGCCGCGTCGCCGACGGCCTGCCGCCGCAGACGCGCAACATCCAGAAGATCGAGTTCGAGATGACGCAGCGTTCGAGCGAGCCGGGCATCGCGCTCAACGTGCCGCCGGCCGGGCTGCTTGCGAGCCCGCAGCCGGCCGACCTGAAGTTCGACGGCGCACGAAATCTCGCCCAGAACCCGGTCGTGGTCGTCGACCTCAATGACTCGTCGCGCGCCGAGGCGCCTTTGCTCGCCGGGGGCAACACCGCGACTGCGATCCTGAGCTCATATGACTGGGGATCGTTCGGGACGCTCGAAGTCCACGCGACCCTCGACGTGGGAAACGTGCTCGTCGGCCATCTGATCACGGACCCGAGCATTCAGCAGATCCCGATCCCGAAGCGGACCGCGCCCTCGAACGTCGCCGACAAATGGAAGATCGATCAGCAGGTCGTCGGCAAGGCAGACCTGGACGACGACGAGGACAACCCGGGAGGAACGGGAGACGACCTCGGCGACGGCATCTCGATGTACGAGGAGTACCGCGGGTTCTTCGTCGGAGGCTTCCACCCGCGTTCGTTGACCGACGGGAAGCGCATGGATCCGCGGAAGAAGGACCTGTTCGTCAAGAACGAGTACGGGCCCGTGCTCATCCCCGGATTCAAGATGCTCGCCGACGAGGGCCGGCTGAACGTGCACTACGCGCTGCTCGACGGCGAGATCGATGCGGGGAGCGTGGTGAACTTCAATCACGGGCACGCCAACGTCGTCGACCAGCACGGCGTTCGCGTCATACGCGGGAAGGCCGATCGCAACCTCGCGGGCAAGGCCGTGCGCGCCTCGCCCGGACGAAACCTGCTCTTGCCGCGCTCGACCGTGCACGTATTCATCGTCCCGGAGCGATTCGGGCGCGCAGCGACCGCTGATGAGCTCGCGCGCACCACCGCCCACGAGGTTGCGCACGCGATCAGCGTCCCGCATCACGGCGAGACGGACTCGGGTTTGGTGACGTGGATTCGCGACCCGACGGGCGACGTGGCGGAGGATGACGGTGGTCCCACGTATCCGATCGAGCTTCGGCGCGAAGCGGGATGCGGCGGCGCTGGCTGCCCGATGACGCCCGCGGAGATCGCGGCGCTGTTCAATAACAAGGTGTTCAAGTCCGTGTATGTTGGCGGCCACCGCGGCGAGCACAGCGGCCACGCCGACTGCTTCATGCGCTACGACGCAGCCGCCGCGTACACGCGTGAACCGACGCAGGTCGCCTCGCCGCGCGTGCGCTGGTGGGTCGGCGACGAGGACGACGGACCCCGGATGGACGATGCCGCCACGGGTACCGGCGTGAACAGCGTGTTTCGCGGCGCCGGCCTCCAGAGCCGCTACGGCGACGCTTGCTCCGCGCTCGATCGCGGCGACTGCAGGCACCGCATCCGCGTGAGCGACGCGCTCCCGGATGAGCCGGTCCTGACGAACAACGGAGCGGCTTGCCCGTGATGCGCGCATCGATCCGAACTGCGGCTTGCCTCGCGGTGGCGACCTGCTTGTTGGGCGTCACCGGGCCGTGCGCGCCTGCGGCTGCGCCGAGCGCTTCGCCGGCGCTGCGCGAGCCCGAGCTCTCCGCTGGCGCCGAGGGCGCAGAAGGCGCGGTTGGTTATCGCGGCTCGCCGCTGGTGCTGACGGCGCTGCTCCTGCATCCCGACTGGCCGAGCGCGAGCGCCGCGGCGGCGCCGATCCCGATCGCGCATCCGGTGGACTGGTCGCAGCTCGTCCGTTTCGAAGTGACCGCTCCGGATGGAACGCTGCTCGCGTGGCCCATTGTCCTGATCCCCGCAGCCGCGCCGCGCGTCACGCTGGATCATGCCGTCACGGCGACGCTCCGTGCGACCGTTTCCCCGGCGGCGACGCTGCAGCTCGCGAGCGGCAGCTATCGCGTGCGCGCAGTCCTCGACGCCACGGGCGTCACGCAGGCGGGCGCTTATCAGGGGCGCGTCCAGAGCGCGTCGACTCGCTTCGAGCTGCGCGATCCGATCGGACAGCCCAGTGCGCCGCAGGACGAGGCACTCGGCGTTCTCCAGGCGACCTTCCTGCTGCTAACCGGCGATTCCGCAGGCGCCCGCGTCGAGCTCGAATCGCTGCTGGCGCGCCAACCGAGCAGCATCGCGGCGCTCACCGCGCTCTCCGACCTCGACTACCAGCAAGGATTTCTCGATCAGGCGATCGACGGCATCGACGCGGCGCTCGCGGCCTGGAGCGCGCTGCCGGATCCGAGCTTCGATCCGGAGTACTCCGAGCCACCCGTGCCGCTGCTCGAGCGCCAGCACGCGATGCTGAACACGCGCATCCGCCTGGCGAACGGCGGTCCGCGGCCCGCCCTTTCCGCCCGCATCTCCGCGAAGGCGCCGGGCACGCTCCCCGACACGATCGAGGTGGACGTGACGTTCACCAACATCGGCGTCGCGGCCGCGCTCGACGCGCGCGTGAGTGCGGTGAAGACACGTGTGCTCCAGGGCGCCGGGAGCGTCGCGCTGGATTCGCCGGCGCTGCCCATCGCAATCGGCGCCCTCGCGCCCGGCGCTTCGACGAGCGTGCGGCTCGTGCTCCACGTCGACCCCGGCGTCGTGCGCTTTACGCTCACCGAGGAAGGCGCCACGGGCGCCGACTTCGGAACATTCGGCTTCGCGCTGACTCAAGCCACCTACAAGTAGGGCGACCATGCGGACTGCGAGACTGCTCTGCGCTGCGCTCCTCGCCGCGTGCCTCCCTTCGCTCGCGGCCCACGCCGCGAGCTTCGGCTTCGCCACGCTACCCGCGACCGGCGCCTTGTTAGGCGGGCCGGGCGAGACCGTCGGCTTCGGCTACTTCCTCGAGAACCCGAGCGCGACGGATTGGCTCGTGCTGACGAGCCTCGACGCCGGCACGTTCGTCGACGGCACGCCCGACGCGTCGCTCTTCGATTTCCCGGTGCTAGCGCCGGGCGCGTCGGCGACGGTGGCGTTCGTCGCAGGCGCGCGCGGGCTGTTCGCGTTCACGTGGGATCCGGCCGCGCCGATCGGAAGCTCGAACGCGGGCCTCTTCGTGCTCGGCGCCGAGTGGTGGAGCGGCGATCCCGGTGCAGGCGGCAGCTTCCTCTCGCTCGCGACGCCGGCGAGCGCGCCCTACGTGCTGACGGTCGTGCCCGAGCCGCGCGCCGCGCTGCTGCTCGCCGCGGCGCTCGCACTCGCGAGGAGCCAGCGCAGGAGGCGCGCGCGCTAGCCGCAGTTGCGCGCGCGCTGCGCACGGGCACGCCAGATGCGAGGCGTCCTCACGCAACGCTCACGCGCGCGCGGCTCGCCACACATCACATTGCCGTTGAGCCCGTGCTCGCACTCGGAGGCTGAAATGCATCGCAGGATCCCCATGCTTGCTGCTCGCGCTGGCTTTCTCGCGATCGCGCTGTGCGCGCTCGTTCCGCAGACGGCTTTCGCGACGACCACGTCGCTCGAGGTGTTTGCGAGCTGGGGGAACTCGTCGCCAGGAATCAGGCGCAACACGAGCGGCACGGGGCCGGTCGTCGACACCGCAGCGGATGTGTCTGGCGGCGATCTCGCCACAGCATCCGCTTCCGTGGACGCCTTCGGGCTCCACGTAGTAGCGACGGCCACCTCGGCCACGCCCTTCTTCACCGCGCAGGCGAGCGCCTCGGCAGGCCTCGTCAACTCGTTCACGATCGTGCCCCGCGCCGGCTTCGGCGGGACCCACGCGCTCGTGCGCGTGCCGTACTCCTTCAGCGGGAGCTTCCTTTCGCACCCATCGCTCGCGGCGTGCGCGACTTGCTTCGGCGCCGTCGATGTGCGCCTCAGTGTGGATGGGCTCGGGGCAGGCTTCTACTTCGTCGGCGCGCACTCGCAGGGAACGATGGGCAACGCCAACTTCATCGCGGGCGGCGTTGCGCAAGCGGGGATGATCGAGGGCCTGCTGCCCGTCAACACGCCGCTATTCCTGCGCGCGAGCCTCACCACGAACGTGCACTGCCAATCCAACACCGCCTCCAGCTGCGGCATCGAGGCGTTGTTCGGGGGCGCGCTCTCCTACACCGGGTTCTCGCCAGACGAAGTCGACATCGTTTGGGGACTCGTGCCGACGCTCGTGCCCGAGCCCGCGAGCAGCGCGTTGCTCGCGCTCGGACTGCTCGGGCTCGGCGTTGCGGGGTGTTTCGCGCGCCCGCGCCGCTAGCGCGCCTTCGCGATCACGCGGTCCGCATAGCCCTTCAGCGCGTCGATCTTCTGCTGCAGCGTCATCGTGTCGGGCTTGTAGGCGTCGCGGAAGCCGACGATCGCGTCCGTAACACCTTGATCCTCGAGCTTCTTGATCCCGTCCGGCGTGTACGCGTTCAGCGAGATCGCGTGGACCTCGAACGGCTTCTTGTCCGTGCCGTACTCGCGGCGCAGCGCGTGGATGCGCGCGATCGCGCCGTCGAGGTCGCTCGCCTGGCCGCCGCCGCCGTGCATCCAGCCGTCGCCGAGGCGCGCGGCGCGCCGGTAGGCGACGTCGGTGTGGCCGCCGATCAGGAACGGGATCGGCTTCGTAGGCGCGGGACAGAGCTTGATCGGCTCGAGGTCGAAGATCTCGCCGTGATACTCGAACCACTGGCCGGTCGAGAGGCCGCGGATGATCTCGATCGCCTCGTCGAGCCGCTTGCCGCGGCCCTCCCACGGCACGTTCATTACGCGGAAATCGTCGGGCCACGGCGAGAGGCCGACGCCGAAGCCGAAGCGGTTGTCCGAGAGCACCGCGACCGACGTGGCCTGCTTCGCCGCGAGCACCGGATGCCGCAGCGGCAGCTTCACGACGAACGTGGTGAAGCGCAGCCGCTGCGTCACCGCGCTGAGCGCGCCCATCAGCACGAACGGCTCGATGAACGGCTTGCCCTCGAGGAACTCGCGGCCGCCGTCGCCGGTGTACGGGTACTTCGTGTCCGAGTGCTGCGGGTACATCAGGCTCTCGGGCACCGTGAACGAATCGAAGCCGTGGCGCTCGGCCTCGACGGCGAGCGTCAGCAGCTGCTTGGGCTCGCACATCGATTCGGCGAACGTGAAGCGCATCGCGGGTCTCCCGACTTGCGGTCCCGCGTGGTACTCGATTCCTTGTCGCACGGCGACTGCGAAGCCGGAACGGAGGAAGCGATGCCGCTGATGATCCTCTACGGCGGCGAGCTCGTGTTCCTCTTCGTCGGCGCCCGCATCGCGCGCTGGATGTGGCGCTCGCGCGAGAACGTGCTCGCGCTCTGGCGCGCGCGGCACGGCACAGCGCCGAGCGGCCCCGAGCTGACGCCCGATCCGATCGCTGCACCGGCGCCGCACCCGCGTGCGATCGTGACTTCACTCACCGCGCGCACCCCTTCCCGCGCCGCCCCGGTGCGCCGCGCGGCCTAGCCGCCCGCGCTCATGGCTTCACGGGCACCCAGATCTCGAAGCCGCCGTTGCCGGTGCGCGGGTCGAACTCCGCGCCGTAGCGCTCGAACATCGGCGCGCGCTCGGGCTCGAGCCGAGCCGCAGAGAGGCCGTGCTCGAAGATGCGCTGACAGGTCGCCGCAACGCTGGAAACGTGCTCGCGATGCGGCCACACCGCATAGGCGCGCGCCGGCAGTGCGAGCTGGGTGAGCCCCTCGCCGCGCGCGGGGAACTCCTTCACCGCGACCGCGGTGAGATACGTGAATGCGCCGGTCTCGTCGTGCTCGTACATCACGCCGAACGTGTCGCCGCCGAGCTGGCCGCGAATCTTTCCGATGTACGGCGCGAAGCGTCCCCACTGCGCGGGGATGCCGGCGTTGGTGGCCTGGTAGCGCGCGGCGAGGCCGACCAGGCGCAGCGCCTCGCTCTTCACGATGCGAGGAGCGCCGAGGGAAGAGCCATTAGGGGAGTCCATGCGAATCGGCTCCTGGAGTGCGAGGTGACGGGTGCTGGCGGCCGCGCGCACCTGCTCGGGGGTCGCGCCGAACTGCTCGCCGAACGCGCGCGTGAACGCTTCGTGCGAGCCGTAGCCCGCGGCGAGCGCCACCTCGAGGATGTTCGGCGCGCCGCACGCGAGCGCCTTCGCGGCTTCGCTGAGGCGCCGTGCGCGTGCGTAGCCGCCGATCGTGTGCGCCAGCGTCAGCGCGAACGCGCGCGAGAGATGGAAGCGCGAGACCCCCGAAGCCGATGCGACCGCATCGAGCGAGAGATCGCCACCGAGATGGCTCTCGATGTACCAGAGTGCGCGGACCGAGACGCTCACTTGGGGGTGCTCCGCGAGCAAATCTAGGCAGCGCGAAGCGCCTGGCCTTGATCGCGGTTGCGGAGTTGCCGTCCCGGCTTGCCCTACTCGCGCGCGACCCATCCTTGGGCCGCCGCGCCGAGCAGCTCGCTCGCAACGAATGCCCACATCACTGCGGGCAGCGCGCCGGTCGCCAAGTTCCACGCGATCAGCGCGGCCACCGCGCAGCGCCCGAGCGCATCGGCGCGCGCGAGCCAAGGCTCGGGGCGAGCGAGGCGCACGAGCGCCCAGAGCACCCCGAGCATGCCCGCGAGGTTGGTGAAGAACAGGCCGAGCGCAGCGAGCTCAGGTGTTAGGGATTCGCCGCCGAGTGCGCGGTCGGTCGCATACAGCGCGGCCACGAACGCCGGCGCGGTGACGGGCAGCGCGAACGCGCCCGTCACCGCGAGATCGAAGCACGCGCAGAGACGAATCACGAGGCGCGCGCTGGTTGGTGCGCGCACGCCCGTGGCCGCGCTGCTCACTCGCGCGCGGTCGTCACTTCGGCCGGCGGAAGCGCATCACGAACTGGTCCGTCTTGCCGCGAATCTTCGGATCGAAGACGCCCAGCTCGAGCGTGTCCGCTGGATTTCGCAGCACCTCCGATGCGCCGTCATAGACGAAGCCCGCGGCCTCGAGCTCGCGGCGCACGATCGCGGGATCGATGCGGTGCAGGGTGTCGGCGACGCCGAGCTCCGCGCCGGCGCGCGCAGAGTGGTCGACGACGACGTACACCCCGCCCGGCTTCAGCGCGGCGAAGATCTGTGCGTTCACGCGCGCGACGTCGAGATCGAAGCGCTTCAGGTGCAGATCGTGATAGTTCTGCGCGGTGAAGATCACGTCGCACGGCTCGGGCACCTTCAGCTCGGTGAAGCTCTGCTGCACGACCTCGACGTTCTCGTACTGCGCGGCGACCGCCTTGATCGGAGGCTCGGTCGACTGCGCGCCCGGCGGCGGAATCAGCGCGTAGACCTTGCCGCTCGGCCCGACGGCTTCCGAGAGCAGGCGCGTGAAGTAGCCGCCGCCGGGGATGAAGTCGGCGACGCGCTGGCCGGGCGCGATGCCCGCGAACGCGAGCATCTCGGCGGGCTTGCGATCGGCATCCCGCGCGCGGTCTTCCGCGGGCCGCTTCGCCGAAGCAACCGCGCCAGCGATGTGCGGCGACGTCGCCGTAATGGCTGGTGCGCTGGGCTGCGAGGCGCAGGCGGCGAGCGCGAGCGCAAACAGGGCGGTGAAAGCTCTCATCGGGGTCTCCTGGTGGCGCGCTTGGCTCTTTCGCCGCAGACGAGCACGAGCCGCGGCGAGCGAGCCTATAACGACACGCTCGCGCGCGGGCAGAAGTTTCGAGCTTTCTTGCGCGGCCCGGCCGCAATCACCGGCTCTCGGCTCGCTTCGCGTGTGCCAGCCAGCGCCAGACGAGCACGTGTCCGAACAGCGCGGCCTGCACGAGAAACGCCGGCAGCCAGATGTATGGGAAGCTCGCGACCAGCGCCGTGCTCGGTTCGTTCGTGAAGACCCGCAGCGGCGTCGGCAGCGAGAGCACGGCGGTGCCGACGACGTTGACGAGCAGCGCGAAGCCGAGCCAGTTCCACGCGGCGATCAGTGCGCGCGGAGCCGCCCCGCGCGCGGCGAGCACGCCGATGCCGACCGCGAGCACGCCGGTGACGACGTCGAAGTTGCGCCCGCTCCAGGTGATCTGGGGCGGCAGCGAGCCGTTCTCGTACATCGCGTTCAGCCAGTACTCGAGCGGCGCGCGAAATGCCTGATAACCGACCAGCCAGGCGATCGGCGCGCGCGCGACGAGCCGCGTGCCGAGCGGCGAGAACGCGAGCGCGAGCGTCGCGCCGAGCAGCGCGAGCATCAGCAGCGCGAACGGCGGCGGAAGCCGTGAGAAGTCGTCGAGCGCGCCGCGCGAAGCGAGCACACCCGGCAGCGCGAGCCACGCGCCCACCACGAGCATGCCGGCGAGCGTGCCGCGCAGGCGCTGCGCCTGCGTCTTGCCCGCGAGCCGCGACTGCGCCGAGACGAACAGCGCCGCCACTGCCGCGACGAGCGCGAGGAACATCTGCGCGAGATGCGCAGGTACGGCGGGCATCAGGTCCTCCCCGAGCGCATTCGCGGCATCATGAGGCCGCGTGAGGTGGCGTGGCAAGCGGCTGCGCCCGTGAGTCACGGGAGCGGCGCGTCACCGAAGGGAAAGATCATGGTGCGAGGCAGCTGTCTGTGCGGCGCGGTTCGCTTCGAGTACGCGCGCTCGGTCACTGGCGTCGGCATGTGCCACTGCTCGCAGTGCCGAAAAGTCTCAGGCGTCGCGTCTAACGCGGTGATCGTCGTGCCCGAGGCAGAGCTGCGCTGGATCTCCGGCGAGAAGGGCCTCGCGAGCTTCAGCAAGCCGAGCGGCTGGCGCACGACGTTCTGTGCAACCTGCGGCTGTCCGGTTCCGCAGAAGCTGCCGGCCGGCGCCGCTTATTGGGTTCCCGCCGGCTCGCTCGACGACGATCCCGGCGTGCGCATCGCAGGCCACATCTTCGTCGGGTCGAAGGCGGCTTGGGACGAGATCGCGGGCGACGCGCCTCGCTTCGAGGCGGGGCTGGACGCGCCTTAGGATGCGCGGACACGACTCCGAGACTGAGCGCCGCTCCGAGGCCACTGTTCGACTCCGCTCGCCTGCGGCTCGCTGCGCGCTTCGCTTGCCGTGCCGCGCAAGTAGCAAGCGGCTCAGCCCAGCTCGAACACCAACAGCTCGCTGGCTTCGCGTGCGCTCAGCTGGAGCTCGCGCACGTCGCTGAGCGCGGCGCCGTCGCCGGTCGCGAGCTCCTCGCCGTTCAGTGCGACCGCGCCGCGCGCCACTTGCAGCCACGCGTGCCGGCCCGCCGCGAGCGGGAACGTCAGCTGATCGCCGCGCTCGAGCAGCCCGGCGTGGATGCTCGCGTCCTGATGCACGCGCAGCGAGCCGTCGCGCCCGTCGCGCGAGGCGACGACCCGGAGCTTGCCGCGCCGCTCGCGCTCGGGGAACGCGAGCTGCTCGTAGCTCGGCGCGATCCCTAATTGCTCCGGCTGGATCCAGATCTGCAAGAAGTGCACTGGCTCGCTGCCCGAGGCATTGAACTCGCTATGCGTGATGCCGGTGCCCGCGCTCATGCGCTGCACCTCACCCGGGCGGATCTCGGAGCCGGTTCCGAGGCTGTCGCGGTGCGCGAGCACGCCCTCGAGCACGACGGTCACGATCTCCATGTCGCGGTGGCCGTGCGTCGCGAAGCCCTGGCCCGGCGCGACGCGGTCCTCGTTGATCACGCGCAGGCTGCGGAACCCGAGGTGCGCGGGATCGACGTAGCCGCCGAAAGCGAACGTGTGCCAGCTGTCGAGCCAGCTGATCCGGGTGTGGCCTCGCTCCTCAGCGGGTCGAATGCGAATCACGGTTACTCCGCGGGCGCGCGGGAAGGTTGCTTTTCGCGCACGGCGTCGGGAGTGGCAAGGCCTCCGTCGTTTGTCGGGAATCTCGTCGTCGTTTTGCGCACTCGCCCGTGCCCACTTGGGCTGCCACCCTCGCGCCATGCCCGAAGTCATCCCCACGCTGCGCGTCGCGACGCTCGCCGCGAGCCGCGATTTCTACGAGCGCGCGCTCGGCTTTCGCGTCGATTGGGAGCACGAGGACGAGCGCGGCGCGCTGTTCGCACAGCTCTCGCGCGAGGGGATGCTGCTCTACCTGAGCGAGCGCGCAGAGGACGGCGCCGGACGCGGGCTGGTGCACCTCTACGTGCCGAGCGTCGACGCCTGGCATGCGGAGTTCTTCGAGCGCGGTGTCGATGCGCCGCTGCCGCAGGACCGGCCGTGGGGCAATCGCGAGTTCCGCGTAATCGACCCGGACGGCAACCAACTCTGTGTATGCACGCCGCTGGCAAGCACCGCGAGGCGGCGCGCGCAATGAGCCCAACGGGCGAACGGAGAATCGAACGGTGGCCTCGATCTCGAGAAACATTTGGATTTGCGAACGGCCGCGCACGGTGAACGGCTGAAAGCGGAGGTGAGCCATGCCCAGCGCCAAGCACATAGGCATCGTGGCCGTGAGCGCCGAAGGCGCTGCGCTCTGCTATCGCACGATTTGCGTCGAGGGCACGGAGCTATTAGGGCCGCACGCGCACCCGGAGGTGACGCTGCACACCTTCCCGCTCGCGGCCTACATGGAGCACGCGAACGCCGGGCGCTGGGATCTCGCGGGCGAGCTGCTGCTCGCCTCCGCAGCGAAGCTGGCCGCAGCCGGCGCGCAGCTGCTGGTTTGCCCTGATAACACGCTGCACCAAGCGCTCGACCTCGTGCGCGCCCGCTCGCCGCTGCCGTGGCTCCACATCGCCGAGGAGGTCGCGCGCGCGGCCAAGGAGCGCAGCTTCAAGAAGGTCGGCGTGCTCGGCACGCGGCTGTTGATGGAGGGCCCGGTCTACGCCGGACCGTTCGCCAGCGCGGACATCGAGAAGGTGATCCCGAACGAAGAAGACCGCGCGAAGATCGATCAGGTGATCTTCGACGAGCTCGTCTACGGCCGCTTCGAGAGCGTCTCGCGCCGCTTCTTCGGCCGAGTCATCAGGCGACTGCAGAAAGCAGGCTGCGACGCCGTTGCGCTCAGCTGCACCGAGATCCCGCTGCTCGTCGGCGAGGCCGATTCGCCGCTGCCGGTGCTCGATTCGACGCGCACGCTCGCCCGCGCGGCGCTGCGGGAGGCCGTCGCTGGTTGATCAGCGCGACGCCGAGAAGTAGAGCTTGTTAGGGCTCGCGCTGTCCGTGCTCCAGCTCGGCATGCTCTCGTCCCAGCCGGCGCCGGCCGTGACGTTGTGCACGGCAGTGACGTTCGGCGTCGCGCCGCTCAGGTCGAGATCGAACACGAGCACGTCGATCGCGTCGCCTGCCGTGATGGTGGAATCGAGCGACCAGAGCGCGAGGCGGTTGCCGGCCTGATTCCAGCGCGGGAAGAAGTCCGCGATCGTCGTGTCGGGCAGCAGGAACGTGATCGAGCTGTCCGCGGGCTGTGCGGCGTCGCTGAAGCGGCCGACGAACGCGTCCCAATCGCCGAATGCGCCGGGCGCGTCGGAGAGGTGGCGGTAGCTGGCGATCCAGCTCCCGTGCGGCGAGATCTGCGCGTCGTAGTCGCCGGGCGGGAAGAAGTTCAGCGTGCCTGTCGCCGGGTTCGTGCGCTGCGTGACGTTCTCGAGCGTCCAGCTGCCGCGGTTCAGCGTCGCGGTGTAGAGCCGGCTCGCGCGCGCGCCGCTGCCGATGCGCTCGCGTTTCCAGACGACGCGGTCATTAGGGCCCCAGTGCGGGTCGCTGTCGAGCTCGTCGTTCGCGGGCCCGTTGCTCTGGTACACGAGCTGGCGCTTGCGCTCGCCGTCGATCTCCATCGTGTAGAGGCGCAGCTGGAACGTGCCGAGCGCGTGCCGATCCGACGCCCAGATCACGTGCGTGCCGTCCGGCGAGACGTGCGGCGTCGCGTCGATCGCGCCGTTGTTCGTACGCAGCCCGAAGGTGTCGAAGTCCGTGAGATAGCGGGGGCGTGAGCCGTCGAGATTCATCTTCGCGATTGCGCTGGCGCTGAGATCCGTCTCGTCGAACTCGCCGTCGGAATTCGTGTCGACGAGGTAGGTCTGATAGATCAGGAACGGCGCGTTGCTCGGGCCCTGGACGACGTGGTTCTCCGACATCCGCGTCGATACCAGCTGCGCGCGCCCGCTGCCGTCGGCGTTCTGCGTGAAGACGGCGTGCTCGGTCGCCGGGATTGCGCCGTTCACCCACGGGATCGGGTCGGCGCGGTCGTTCATGCCGTCATTGTCGGTGTCGGTGTCGAACGGATTCGTGTCGAACACGAACACTTCTTCGCCGTCCCAGACGCGGTCGTCGTCGGTGTCGACGTCGTCCGGATCGGTGCCGATGTCGAATTCCTCACTGTTGAAGAGGCCGTCGCCGTCGTCGTCGTGCCCGCCGATCTGGACGTTGCAGGCAGACACCGCGAGCGCGAGCAGCGCGTAGCCAGAGAGCCGGAAGAGCGCGAGGTAACGCGGTTGCATGCGAAGTTGGATCGTCCAACCCACGCCCCGCATTCAGGTTGTGCGCGTCGGCGCACCCTCGGACGCGGCGGATTTCTGCTTGCGCCAGCTGCCGATCAGCGCGGTCGCGAGCCCGAGCAGCAGCTCGTCGGCAAACGGAATGAAGTCCGGCACGATCAGGTCGATCGCGAACAGCGCAGCGGTGATCGCGAAGAGCCGCGGGAAGCGCAGCTGCGCGAGGCGCGAGAGGAGCCATCCCATGAAGAGCGAGCGTGTGGCCATGCTGCAGCATACGCGCAGCTCCGCCGCGCGTTCGTCGCGATGAAGGCGAAGCCGGCTCGCGCGCAGCGAGGCAAGACTCCGCGCGCCGCGCTCGCGTTCGTGCGCCGCCACGGCGCGGTGCTGCTCTCTGCGCGCGGCGCCGCGCCTTCGCTGGCGGAATGGGTTGCCGGGGAGCCGATCACCGGCAGCTGGTGGGCTCACCCACGCGGTCACGAGATCTACGCGCTCGCGAGCGCGCTCGAAGTTTTGCCGGACGTGCTCGTCTGCCGCGCAATCGACGGGAAGCGCACGCTCGTGCATCGCCGGCTGTGGCCCGCGCTCGTTCGCGCCGCGACGAAGTTTCCGAGCGCCCAGCTCGCGCGCGTCGTCGAAGAGCACACCGCGCGCGGGCGACACGAAGTGCGTGAGGTGCCATTTCCGAGCTGGACGCCGCCGGAGGTGCGCGCGGCGGCGAAGTCACTGACGCTCGAGGATGCGCTCGCGCAGCTTGCCGAAGCGAAGCTGGTTCCGTGAGCGCAGGCGCCGCGTCGAGCGCGGCGGCGCGGGCAACAGCGCTCAGGCGCTGAGCGGCTTCCGCGACCTGAGAACTTCGCGCTACGCGCACTCTCTCGTTCTTTGTCGTTTTCTACAGGCGACTCCGACGTGCTCACGCAACTAGGCTCGCGCTCCACGACGGAAGGAGACGCGAGTGCAAGAGCAGCGAGCGCGGCAAGAGCTGGCGCGGCCAGTGCGAACGCTTCAAGCGGGAGGAGCGCACGTGGCGGAAGCCGCGCACGAAGCGTTCGTGGGAAACGCGCCGCTCGTGCGCCGGCTGCGCGAGCAGCTCGCGAGCGCCGCGGCGCTGCGTTGTCCCGTACTGATTACGGGTGAGCCCGGTTCGGGCCGCACGCGCGCCGCGCGCTGGCTGCACGCGCAGAGCACCGCGCGCGGGCAATTTCTCGCGCTGCGCGGGCTGCCGCCGCGCGCGAGCCTCGGCGAAGCGACGGTGTTTTTACCCGAGCTCGACGAAGCGCCGATCGCCGTCCAGGCGGAATGGCGCGCGTGGCTCGCGCAGGCGCCCGCGAGCGTGCGCACGCTGGTGAGCGCGCGCGCGGCCTGGCCCGGCGACGCGAGCTTCGAGCTGTTCGCGGAGCTGCGGCGCTTCGTGGTGCAGGTTCCTGCGCTGCGCGAGCGGCGCGAGGATTTCGCGGCCCTCGCCGCCGATTTGGCGCGCGAGATCGCGCACGAGCTCGGAAGCACGCCGCTCGCATTCACGAATGGCGCGCTCGCGGCTCTCGAACGCACGCCGTGGATCGCGAGCGCGGCAGCGCTGCGCCGCGCGCTCGAGCACCTCGCTGCCGGCGCGCGCGGCGGCGATCCGGTGAACGCCGCGCAGGCGAGCGCCGCGGCGGAAGCGCAGCGCCCGAACATCGCGACGCTGCGCGAGCGCGCGCACGAGCGCGAGCGCGACGAGCTGCTCGCCGCGCTTGCTTCCGCGGGCGGCAACATGGCGCGCACCGCGCGCCGCCTCGGCCGCAGCCGCGCCGCGGTCTACCGGCTGATCGCGAAGCACGGCATCGCGCTGGGCAAGCCGCGATAAGCTGCGCGGCCTCGCTCGGAGGCGCGCGCGATGGCAGATCAAGACTGGAAGGCGTTCGAGCTCGAGCGCGAGATCGAGAGCCAGCAGCTGAGCGGCCGCCCGTATCGCGAATTCCTGCGCGTGCCCGCGCTCTCGTGCGGGATCTACACGCTGCCGAAGGGCGCGAAGGATCTGCAGTCGCCGCATGACGAGGACGAGGTCTACTTGGTCGTGCGCGGCAAGGGCCGCGTGCGCATCGGCGGCGAAGAGCGCCAGATCGGGCGGGGCTCCCTGCTCTATGTGCGCGCCACTTCTCAGCATTCCTTCTTCGAGATCGAGGAAGAGGTCACGCTGCTCGTGTTCTTCGCGTCGGGCGGGCCCGGGGTCTGACAGGCGCCGAGCGGCGGACCCACCCGAGAGCCGACTGATGCTGCGCGTCCCCGAGCCGGAGCTGATGGACGACGCGGCGCAGGCGCTCGCCTACGCCCGCGCGGATTTTGCGACGCCCCACGATCGCTTCGTCGCGCTGCTTTGCGAACGCACCGGTGCGCGCGGCCTGCGCGGCGCGGCGCTCGACCTCGGCTGCGGGCCGGGCGACGTCACGTTCCGCGTCGCGCGCGCGCTGCCGCAGCTGCGCATCGACGGCGTCGACGGCGCCGAGGAGATGCTGCGCCTCGCGCGCGAGGATGCGGAGCGGCGCGGTCTCGCGAGCCGCGTTCGCTTCGCGCGCGCTCATCTGCCGGACGAAGCGCCGCCGGGGCGCGACTACGCGCTCGTCTACTCGAATTCGTTGCTGCATCACCTGCGCGACCCGGCCGCGCTCTGGGAGAGCGCGAAGCGATACGGCGCGCGCGGCGGGCGGCTGTTCGTCGGCGATCTGCTGCGGCCTGCGAGCGAGGCGGCCGCGCGCGCGCTGGTTCAGCGCGAGGCAAGCAGCGAGCCCGAAGTGCTGCAGCGCGATTTCTACTTCTCACTGTGCGCGGCCTACACCGCCGACGAAGTGCGCGTGCAGCTCGTCGCTGCCGGGCTCGCGGCCTGCGCGCTCGAGATCGTCTCGGACCGACACTGGATCGCGTACGGCGAGCTGCGCTGAGCCGCGCGGCTTCGCGTAGCATGCGCGGCGTGGTGAGCTGACCTCTCGGAGCGCTGCACTCGCTCGCGGCTTCACGCCGCGCATGCCCACCTATCCGCGCTCGGCGGCTTACTGGCCCCGAGTCGCGCATCGAGAGAGGTCTCCATGCCCACGATCGCTCCCTTCGAATCCACTCATCTCCCCGCTTGCCGCGCCGTCTTCGAAACGATTCCGGATTGGTTCGGAACCCCCGCCTCCAACGAGAAGTACCTGCGCGAGCTCGCCGAGCTGCCCGCGTTCGTCGCGCTCGAGGGCGGCGCCGTGATCGGCTTCGCGAGCCTGCGCCCGCATACCCCCGAAGCGGCCGAGCTCGAGGTGCTCGCGGTGCGCCGCGATCTTCATCGCCGCGGCGCCGGCCGCGCCCTCGTCGCGCACTGCGAAGCTTGGCTGCGCGAGCGCGGCGTCGGCTGGCTGCACGTGAAGACGCTCGCTCCCTCCTCTCCCGACGCCGGCTACGCGAAGACGCGCGCCTTCTATCGCGCGCTCGGCTTCGCGCCGCTGTTCGAGACGGAGCTGTGGGGACCGGAGAACCCCACGCTGATCTCCGTGAAGAAGCTCTGACTCCACGCCGCGCTGGCGGATCTTGCCGAGCGGGAGAGACCGCGCCTAATCGGTGAGCTCGAGCGCCCAATCGAGCAGCTCGTCGCCGTCGAACAGGAAGCGCCCTGAGAAGCGGCGGCCGGCGAACAGGTGCGGCAGCCAGAGCGAATCGTCACTCCACATCTCGGCGTAGGGGATCTGCGCGATCGGCGACCAGAACGGATCGGCCTCGTCGGTCGCGGCAGGCTCGCCTTCGAGCGCGCTCGCGCGGAAGACGTGCACGTCGGTCGCGTAGCCGTCGGCGAAGTGGAAGCGGTTGCGTCCGCACCACGCGAGGCCGCGCGGCAGCGCGCAGACTTCTTCGCGCACCTCGCGCACGGCGCATTCGAGCGGAGATTCGCCGGGCTCGAAGCGGCCGCCGGGCCCGTTGATCTTGCCCGCACCGAGCCCGCGCTTCTTACGGATCAGCAGCACCTCGCCGCCGCGCACGACGAATACGAGCGTGCAGAGCACGCCACTCCAGCGCGCCCAGTCGATCTCGTCGAGCTTGCGAGGGCCGGCCACGCGCGGAGAGATCCCTTGCCTCGAGCCCGGGGTCAACTACCTCGCGCGCGCCACCGAACACAGCAAAGCGAGAGGTGTCCCAGCGAAGCCATGCCGTTCACGCTCTCGCATCCCGCCGCTGCGCTGCCGCTCGCGCGGCTGCTGCCGTGGGCGGCGCCGGCCGCGCTCGCGATCGGCAGCATGGCGCCCGATTTTCCGTACTTCATCGGCTTCCCGGACGCGCGCGCCGACACGCACAGCTTCGCGAGCGTGCTCTGGTTCAGCGTGCCCGCGGGCTGCGCGGTGTATCTCGCGTTCGAGCGCTGGCTGCGCGCGGCGTGGAGCGACCTGCTCCCGCAGGCGCTCGCGGCGCGCGTTGCGCGTGAGGCGCCGCGGGTGCCGTGGCTGGCCGTCCTCGCCTCGCTCGCGCTCGGCGCGGCAACCCACGTGCTCTGGGATTCGTTCACGCACGAGCATCAGCCCGGCGTCGTGCTCGTGCGGGCGCTGAACGTGGTGGTGATTCAGCTGCTCGGCTTTCCGGTGCGCGGTTACAACCTGCTGCAGCACGGCAGCACGCTGATCGGGGCCGGCCTGCTCGCGTTTTGGCTGCATCGCTGGCTGCGGCGCACCGAGCCGCGCGCGCTCCCGCCGAGCTACGCGCCAGCGGCGCGCGCTCGCAGCGCTCGCTCCGCTGCTCCTGCTCGGCGTCATCGCGCCTGCGGCGCTCGCGTTTGCGTTCGTCGAGGCGCCGCCGAGCGCGCGGCTCGAGGAGCTGCGCAGCTTCGTCGCCGCCGCCGTGGTGAGCGGGATCAGCCTCACGCTCGCGGCGCTGTTCGCCTATGCGGCGTGGTGGCAGCGCAGTGCAGCGCCGAAGCGGGAGGCCTGAAGAATCGGATGCTTCGGGACGGAGCTGCACGCTCTGCGCTGGCGCTCCGCGCCTCAGTCATGCGCAGCTGCGCAGCCGAACGCACCGAAATCGCGAGCGTGTTCGCCGCGCGCTGAATAGGCTGAGCGCGAGGCGCCGTCCCACGGCGCACAGGAGGTCGCGAACATGCAGGTCCGCGGCACGATTCGGAAGGTTCTCGTCAGCGCGCTGCTCATCGGCGCGAGCGGCGCGCTCTCGGCGTGCGTCGTCAACGACGGCTACTCGGGCGGCGGCTACGACGACCGCTACGACGACGACTACTACGACTACCCGCCCGCGCGGCCGCGCCACGGCTACCGCTACGCGTACCCGGGCGGCCTCTCGCTGATCTACGACTCGGGCATCGGCCTCTACTCGGTCTACGGCCACCCGGATTACTACTTCCACGACGGGTACTTCTACCGCTACCACAGCGGCTACTGGAACCGCGCCCGGCACTGGAACCGAGGCTGGCAGCGCTGCGACTCGCGCCACTGGCCGCGCCCCATCTACTACGTGAACAACAACTACTACCGGCACGGGCGGCGCCCGCACTATGACTGGGACCGGGGCGGGCATCACGGCCGCGGCGACAACCACGGCGGCTGGGATCGCGACGACGACCATCGCGACCACCGCGGCAAGGACAGCTACGTCGACCGCGTCGTCGACGCGCAGCAGGACGCCCGACACCCCGAGCGTGACCGCGAGCGTGAGCGCGATGCCTACACGCAGCGCGTGCGCGCGGATCAGGAGCGCGCGCGCGAAGAGGCGCGGCGGCAGGAACGCGAGCGCGATGCGCGTGAGCAGAATGACCGCGATCGCTCGCGCGGCGGCGATGGCTACATGAACCGCGTGCGCGAGGCGCAGGAGCGCGAGCGTGACGAGGCGCGCCGGCGCGAGCTGAACGAGGAGCTGCGCCAGCGTTCGCGCGAGAGCGACCCGGTCGACCACCGGCGCCATCCAGACACCCGGCGCGACGACGAGGAGCAGGGCCGCGAGGAAGTGCGCGCCCGCCGCGAGGAAGCGCGCGGCGCGCAGCGCCAGTTCGCCGCGATCCGCGAAGCGGAGGCGCAGCGTGCGCGGGAGCGCAGCGAACGCCAGGCAGTAGATCAGGCCGCACGGGCGCAGCGCCGCGATGCGGAGCAGGCGCGCCATGCTCAGCGCGAGCAGGCGCGCGAACAGCGGGAACCGCGCGAGACGCGCGAGCGCAGCAGCAACGAAGGCGGCGAGCGCGAGCAGCGCGGCCAGCGCGGCGGCGCGCGCGGCGACAACTGGCAGGATCGGGGCGATCGCCGCTAATTAGGCGCGACGAGGCAGCCGTGAAGATCGAGATCGAATACTGCGTTCGTTGAAACTATCTCCCCGAGGCCACCAGGCTGGCGGCCGCGATCGAACGGGAGCTGAAGACGAAGCCCGCGCTGATTCGCGGTGACAGTGGCGTCTTCGAAGTGCGCGCGGACGGCACGAGCCTCTTCTCGAAGAAGAAGGCCGGCCGCTTCCCGACCGAAGCCGAGATCCTCAGCGCGCTGCGCGTGCGGGGCTAGCGAACGGCTGGCCCTTCACGTCGGCTGCGGACCCTCGAAGAGGAGCCGCAGCACCGGCTCGAGGATCCGCTTCAGCGCCTCGGGCTCGGCTTTAACGAGAGCGGAGAGGCTGAAGCCATGCCGCATCATTTGGAAGCCGGCGATCAGCGAGAGCGCGACCGCCGCGCGCTCGGCCGCCAGCTCTCCCCCCATCGCGGCCGTTACCTGCCGGTGATGGTGGCTCTCGATCTGCTGACGCCCAATCTTGGCGGCGTGTTTGCTGGATGCGGAGTGCAGCAGGATCAGGAAGCCGTCCAGCGGCGCCGCGCTCGTGCGATCGACCAGCGCGGTGGCGATGTCCGCAGCAGGAGTGCGCGAGCCGATGAACTTGGGCTCGAGCACGCGCGGCGTAGCCATCTCGCCAGCGACGACCTCCTCGAATAGCTCGCCCTTCGACCCGAAGTAGCGGTTGACCAGCATGGCGGTGACGCCGGCGCCCTTCGCGATCTCGCGTACGCCGACGCCGTCGTAGCCAGCGCGTGCGAAAGCGGAGCGCGCCGACGCCAGAATTGCCGCGCGCGTGGCCGCAGCGTTCCGGGGCCGGGGGGCCGGTGCGGCCTGCTTTGCACGCCGCCTAAGTTTACGGTCGTAGACTTTCATCGCGGCTCCACGTATACAGGTGGAGACATAGCGCGTCCGAGGGGAAGTGAGATGGCGAAGACGGTGCTCGTCACGGGCGGCAGCGGCTTCGTCGCCGGTTGGTGCATCGTCGAGCTTTTGCGGCGCGGCTATGCGGTGCGCGCAACGCTGCGCAGTCTTTCGAAGGAACGAAGCGCGCGCGCCGCGGTTGCAGCCGCCGCTGGAAGCGGCGATCCGCTGACGTTCTGCGTCGCGGATCTGACGGATGACGCGGGCTGGGACGCCGCGGTCGCAGGCTGCGACGCCATACTGCACGTCGCATCGCCGCTCGGCGGCAAAACCTCACGCGATCCGAACGCACTTCTCGCTCCCGCTCGCGACGGGACGCTGCGCGTGCTTCGCGCCGCGACGAAGGCGGGGGTTGCGCGCGTGGTGGTGACCTCGGCCGCTGCGGCCGCGCGGCCGCCGTACGGCTCCGACGCCGTCAGCGACGAGACAGTCTGGGCCGACCCCACCGATCGCAAATGGGATCCGTATCGCTCCTCCAAAATTCTCGCGGAGCGTGCGGCCTGGGATTTCATCGCAGGCCAGGTCGGCCGAACCGAGCTCACGACGATCCTGCCGAGCGCGGTGTTCGGTCCAGTGCTCTCGACGGAAAGCTTGGGCTCGGTGCGAATCATTCAGGGCTTACTGCGCGGCCGCCCACCGGGGCTGCCGAATCTCGGGTTCTGGGTCGTCGACGTGCGCGACCTCGCGGAGCTGCACGTTCGCGCGCTCACTTCGCCCGAGGCAGCCGGGCAGCGCTTCATCGCCGCCGGCGAGTTCCTCTGGATGGCCGAGATCGCGAAGACGCTGCGTGCTGCGCTCGGAAGCCGCGCCGAGACAGTGCCGACTCGCCGGCTGCCCAACGCCGTGGTCCGGCTGCTCGCGCTGTTCCTCCCGCAGCTGCGCATGCTCAGCGCCGATCTGGGGCGCATCAATCGTCTCACTTCGGACAAGGCGAGGCGGGTGCTCGGCTTCGCGCCGCGGCCGGCCGCGACGACGCTCGTCGACTGCGCCGAGAGCCTGCTCGCGCGCGGGCTCGCGTGATGCGCGACTGGCTGCGACGCGAACTCGGACGCCGGCCGTGGTGGATGAACGCGCTGATGCTCCACTGCGCGTACATGACTTTCGTCTACGTGCCGCGAGACTTGTTGGGGCCCAGCGCGACCGCCGAGGAAGTCTGGTTCGGCGTCCTCTTCCACGGCGCAACCGCGAAGCTGCTCGAATTCCCGCACTGGCTCGTCTACGGCGCCGGCCTCTACGGCTTCTGGCGGATGCGCGCGTGGATGTGGCCGTGGGCGGCGCTCTACACCGCGCAGGTCGCGTTCTCATCGGCTGTGTGGATCACATTGAATCGCGGCGGTACCGAGGCCGCGGGCGGAATCGGCATTTCGGCGGTGATCGCGTTCGTCGCGCTCCAGCTGTGGCGCTCGCGCGAGCGCTTCCAGCTCAGTGCTGATGCTGATGCTCGTGATCCTCGTGCGGACTAGCTGCAGGCTCCTCGTCGCTCTCACGCACGGGCGTCCGCGTCTCGGCGAAGCTCACCAGCAGCTCGCGATCCGCCTGTGAGAGCTCGGCTTCGCGGTGCAGCCAGAGATAGGGAGTCAGCGGCATCTCGCCGTCCTCCACCATCTCCACCATCTCGTCCAGCTTGTGGCGCTGCTGCTTCGCCGAGTAGCTGCTCCAGCGCGAAAAGTTCACGTGATCGCGGCCGTGGTGGACGTCGTAGACGACGAGCCACGAGACGGGCGCGGCCCACGCGTACCAGGGCCAGCGCGTCGCGTGCGAATGGCAATCCATGCACGAGCGATCGAGGATCGCCTGCACCTCGGGCGGCGCAGCGAGCGCGCCCTCCACCGGCGGGTTCGTGCGCGAGAGCGGCACGAGCTGCATCGCGACGAGCACACCGGCCGCGATCCCCACCATTCGCGAACGCTTCATCCCGGACCTCCTCGGGCGCGCGGCAGGCTCGCGGCTCGCGCCGGATGCGCGCAAGTGGCCGCGCCTCCGTGTTCAGCGGAATCAGACGCGAATGAACACTGCGTCGGGCGGCGGTGTGCTCGCCGAAGCCTATGCTGCGCCGCTCGCGCACATGATGGAGAACGCGATGCGAGGCTTTCTGCTGCGCTGGGCGATCTCGGCGCTCGGCCTCTGGCTCGCCGATCGGCTGCTCGCGGGCCTCTCGTTCGATCGGGCCGAGACGCTGATCGTCGCCGCACTGCTGCTCGGCGTCGTCAACGCGGTGGTGCGCCCGCTCGCGATCCTGTTCACGCTGCCCGCGACGCTCGTGACGCTCGGCCTCTTCCTGCTCGTCGTGAACGCCGCGATGCTCGGCCTCGTCGCCGCGCTGCTCGACGGCTTCCAGATCGCGAGCTTCTGGAGCGCGCTCGGCGGCTGGGCCGTCGTCTCGCTGACCGGCTGGCTCGCCTCCGGCTTCGTCGGCGAGCGCGGCAAAGTCGAAGTGATCGTCGCGAGGCGCCGCTAGTGCCCCAGCGCCTCCCGCTCTCGAAGCTCGAGACGCTCTTCCTCGACGCCGGCAACACGCTGCTCTCGATCGATTTCACGATCGTCGCCGACGAGTTCGCGCGCCACGGCGTTCACGCCAGCGCCGCCGCGATTCAACGCGCCGAGGCGAAGGCGCGCCCCGCGCTCTCGGATTGGATCGCGCGCAGCATCTCGCAGCAAACCGCCGACGCGCACTTCTCGTTCCTCGAAAACGTGCTGCTGCACCTGCTCGGCGAAGCGGGCCCGAGCGCCGCCGAGCGCGCGCGCATCGCAGAAGCGTCGAGCGCGCGCATCTACCGGCCCGGCGCCTCGGACGAGCTGTGGAACGTGCCGCTGCCCGGCGTGGCCGAAGCACTGCGCGAGCTGCGCGCGCTCGGCCTGAAGCTGGTGGTGGTGAGCAACGCCGACGGCACCGTCGACCGCGGCCTCACGCGCGCCGGCCTGCGCGGCCTGCTCGACGTGGTGATCGATTCGCACCTGGTCGGCTTCGAGAAGCCCGACCCGCGCATCTTCACGCACGCGCTCGAAACGAGCTGCGCGCGCCCGGAGACGACGCTGCACGTGGGAGACCTCTACGCCGCCGACGTCACCGGCGCGCGCGCCGCCGGCGTGCACGCGCTGCTGCTCGACCCGCACGACGACTGGCCACCAGTCGACTGCGCGCGGCTACCGGATGTGCCGACGCTGGCGCGCCTGATTGGCAACGCTCGGAGTCTGTCGGCGTAACAACGCCGCGCAGCGTTCAGCGGGCCGCGCTTCGAGCGCGTGCAGCTCGCACTCACGCATCGCCGCCGGACCCTGGGCCGGGTGTCTGAGCTCCGCGTAGTTGTTGGACTTTTCAGCGCGTCTCATCATGCGATGCGCAAGCACGCTTGCTGCGAAGTTGTGAGCGGACGAAATTCGCCGCTCTTTGGCGCGAGAGCCGCGAGTAGGATCGGCTCACTTGCACGCCGGAAGCGCCCCGTGGAGAGGCAGCAGCAGAGCCCGCCTGATAACAAGCTCGGGAAGTCCATCGATTGGTTGCGGCGGCAGCGACCCGCGCTGGCCTCGCTCGCCGTCCTGCCCGTACTGGCAACGCTCGCGATCGCGGTCGCAGAGCTGCCCCGCGAGCTTTCCTACGTGTTGCCGTGCCCCATCTATCCGAACGGCATGGTCACGATGACTGCGACCTTCCACGAGGCGTGTCCGCTCTCGTATACCGACGAGATCGACGGCATCGTCACGCGGGACAGGATTCATCCGCTGCGGGGTGCGGACGAGATTCACGCGGAGATTTCGTCCGCAGCACCGCTTGCGTTTCATGTGCAGCCGCTGCGCGGCGAGCCGCGCGAGGTGCTGCTCACGCCGACCCTGGTCGGGCCAGGCGAGGCTGCGGTGCGATTGGCAGCAGCTTCACTCGTGGCACTGCTGATGATCGCGGCAGTCCTAATGACCTCGGTGCGTGCGCAGGTGCCTGCGTCGCTGCCGTTCTCGCTGATCCATGCCGTCGCGGGGGTGGGGATCGTGACGACGGTCGTGGGCTGGAGCTCGACGGCGTTCGAGATCCCGGCTGCGCTTGCACGCGCGACGATGGCGGGTGCAGTGGCCCATCTCGGGCTCGTGTTTCCGCAGCGGCGCGGGATCATCGAGGATTTTCCGGAAGCGATCGCGGCGCCCTACGTGTTTCCGTTCATCGTGAGCTTCGTCGAGATCGATGCGGCACATCGCGGCTCGGCAGTGTCGACTGCGCTCGCGCAGCGCCTCGTGCTCGTGCTCGTCGGAGTCGGCGTGTGCATTCTCGTCATGTCGTGCTTCTACACGATCCGGGGATCGGCCTCGCACCTCGCACGCGGGCAGGCGCGCGTGTTCCTCTCGGCGCTGGCGATCCTGAGCGTTCCCGTCGCTGCGACCGCTCTGCTTGGAACTCCCGATCTCCGTCTCGCCGCCGTTACTGCACTGGCCGCGCTGCTGCCCTTCCCGGTCGGCTACGCGATCTCGCGTCATCAGGTCGCAGACCTCGACGCGGCGTTCCGCGCTTTGCTGGCACACGGTCTCTATTTGTCACTGTGGGCCTTGTTCTTCTTCATGCTGATCTTCGCGCTGCAGGACCGCCTCGAGATTCCGGAGGTCCTCAAGCATCCGACGGTGACCTTTGCGTGCGTGTACGGCGTGCTCGCGCCCCTCGATTTCTTGCGGAGCCGCCTCAAGCACAGGCTGCGAGCCATGGTGGTCACGCAGCGTGTGGACTGGGACCGCCTGGGCCGCGAGTTCGCACACAGAATCGCGGCCGAACGCACAACGCAAGGAATCGCGCGAGCGGTGTGCGACGCCGTTCGCGCAGGTCTCTCCGAGCCTGGGGTCGTCGTGCTCGTCGCGGAGGGTGAGCTGCTTCAAGTCGCGCACGCCGTCGGCTCACGCGCGTTTCTCGACACCTCGCTCGCAGCCGAGCTGGCCGCTGGCAGCGAGGACCCGGTGGTCGACCTCAACAGCGCGGCCGAGCTTTCGGGCCCTGGCAAGGAGGCGCACGACGCCGGTGTCGGCGCCTTCGCCCGCATCGAGGGCCCGGCGGGGTTGTTAGGGGGCGTGGTCGTGTTTCCCGAACGACGCCAGCGCATGCTCGCGGCGAGCGAGCGCATGTGGGTCGCGACGGTGGCCGGCCACGCCGCATCGGCGCTGGCTTCGACGAAGCTCGAGGAAGAATTGCGCGTCGTCGAACGCTCGGTCGCGCGCGGCCGCATGGAGGCCGAGCTGGCTCACGAAATCGGGAAGCCGCTCGGCGTGCTCGAGCTGACCGCCGAAAAGCTCATCGCACAAGTCGCTGCGGACGACCCCATCACGCCCCAACTCAGCAGGATCTATCGCCTCGCCGCTCAGGTGCGGGAGCTGACGCGCGCCGCTCTCCAAGCAGAGAGGAGGAGCGCGCAGGCGAAACTCGACGACATCGTGCAGATGGCTTGTCAGGAGGTCCGCGGACTACACGGTGACGTTCCAATCGTCGTGGGCACACTGCCGGAGCTAGGCGTTCTTCCGGCGGGCTTCGAACGCCTGGTGCGCGTGCTCGTGAACCTGCTCGACAACGCGATCCGCGCCTCGGGAAGCGAGATTGCGCCAGAGCTGCGAGCCCGCATCTCCGACGGCGCGCTCGAGCTCATCGTCGACGACGACGGACCGGGGATGACTCCCGAGCAGATACGTCGAGCCTTCGAACCGTTCGCCACGTTCCGCGCCGGCGGCACGGGCCTCGGCTTGTCGATCTGCGCACAGATCACGAAGTCATTAGGGGGAACGCTGACTCTGGCTCCGCGCCCCGACGGACCCGGCCTGCGAGCACTCGTGCGCCTACCCGTATTTCAATGAGGAATTCTCGCAATTTGCCGCTTTTTGACTTCGCTTCCGGAAGCGTGGTCGGGGGAGGATGTCGGCTGTGTCGCTGAGGTCTCGCTCGCTGTGACTCATTTGACCGCGATATCGCTTCATTGGCCGCGGCTCACGATCCT
>Ga0187894_10000629_pt1 | contig 47349 bp, 58 predicted proteins | sample GBC1701081metaG_FD_136650 | JGI IMG/M metagenome (GOLD analysis project Ga0187894, IMG submission 136650) | White microbial mat communities from a lava cave in the Kipuka Kanohina Cave System on the Island of Hawaii, USA - GBC170108-1 metaG ... | reverse complement strand
ATCGAGGTTCCCAAGCCGGATGCAAGGGGACGAAGGCACATCTTTGAAATACATACAAAGAAAAAGCCGCTCGCGTCAGATGTGAACTTGGAAAAACTAGTCGAGATTACAGACGGCTTTACTGGGGCAGAAATTGCAGGAGTCTGCAATAGGGCAGCGATTACAGCTCTCAAGCGTCATGTGGAAGGCCAAGTAAAGACAGTCAAAGAGATCAAGATATCTCAGCGGGACATAGTTGATGCGATAAACAAGTCAAAGCTACCAAGACCATCGCAGACAGCTATAGCCTAGAGCTGTCAAATATTTTTTTATATTTCCCACTTCTATTTTTATCTAGTCGTAAAATATTTTCCACATGTTATCGTCGACACCAGGGTACTGAAAGAAAGTAAATGTTACACCGAGAGTTTTCAGAAAACGGCACGACATGCATAAAGGCTCTAGTCATCTGTTTTTCCGTAGGCCCTGCATAGATGTTGATTGTCCCAGATTTTTGTTCCGTCTCAAATCTCATCGAGACCTCGCCGATTGGGGTTATCGCCATGTACTTTCCGTTGTCTTTAGTTATCTTTTTGACAAACTACGTGCTCCACTTTGGAAGGTTCTCAATGCTTGAGAGGAACTCAAAAACCTTAGCTTTAGGAGATGATATGACGCGTGGTTCTGTAACGGAATTCATAGTTTTTCATCCATACATGGTGTACAGTTAACACTGATGGTTTATGGTAAAAAGAAATTTTTGATGACTGAACTTAGTCGATAAGTTCAGTCCAGCCCTTAACGAAGACTGAGTTTTTGTAAAGAGGAACTGGTTGACCTACTGTAAAGTCCATTGGTCTCATCCAGAAGATTGCCTTTGTTGGGCAAACGCCAATGCATGCTCCGTCGGAGATGCATCTTTCTGGGTAAAAGACAAATGCCTTACCTCTTTTCCAGCCTTCTACTGGTTTTACTCTAAGTACATCTGGTCCCAAGGTTGTGCAGATTTCTACGCATAGTGCGCAGCCAATGCACATTTGTTCACCGATGTCTGGTAGAATTGCTACTGGCATTTTTATCGAATTTCTTTACCTTTTGGATCTTAATATAACTTACCTAAAAAATTGTAATTATAACGGCGTTAGGCAATTTTTAACGCTGTTATAAAATTCCGATCGCGTTTTTCCAAAATTACCCCAAATCAAGATCAGTGATTTGTAGAGACGATTTTTCCAAATTGTGTTTGTCAACTAGGGCAAGTGAAAAATGCGAGTTTTGTTTTCTGACGGAAAAAAGATTCATTTTTTCTATTTGGATTACGTGCCTTCCAAGTGCGGGCAAAACCCATCCTTCCTCCTTGTATTTTGAAAGACTTCCTGCAAGAACTACAGAGTTTGTTTTTTGCCCCAAACTTGCAAGTAATACAAGAACGCTGTTGACTATTCTTCCAGAGTCTTTTTGGTTTGCCAGTGTCACAAAAAATCCGTTTAGCGAGTCAATTATCACCAAGTGGTGCCTTTTTGAAATCTGTTCAAGTACATCTGCCAAGATTTCCTTCCACGTATTTTCGTTTGGACGGTAGATTTCAAAGTTTTTGTTTTGCGGCAAGATGTTTGCGGTGAGGTATCCGCTGTACAACAGGTCAAAGTCCAGATATATTATCGGAGCTTCCTCAAGTGAGCTCAACTTGTGAAAAAAGTATGTCTTGGTTATCGCGTCATCAAATGAAATCGATCCAAGGTTTTTGCTAAAAATCATCTCGTGCATTTGAGATGCATCTTGGTTTTTATCCAACAATGATCAGTTCATTCTCAGATATAATAATGAATTTGGACGAGGAGTTTATCTCACATTCCTTTGCAAAAAGCGATCGCATCTATCTTAATAACGCCTCTTCTTCGCTGATTCCACTCCAGACAATGAAGGCAATGGCGGACTTCACCATCAGATACAACGTGCTCGGCCCAGACTCGCTTGACTTTGCTACTCTGCTTGCAGAAAAATCAGTTGCACTAAGGCAGGCAATTTCGAAGCTTGTAAAGTGCAGGCCAGAAGAAGTGGTGATTACTCAAAGTACAACCGAGGGAATCAACTCTGTTGCAGCTGGGATGTCATTCCAAAAAAACTCCAACATCATTATTCGCGGAACTACACACGAGCACCACTCCAACTATTACCCGTGGTTGCGACTCGCAAACAGAGTTGAGATTCGAAGTTTGGCAACAGATCAGAATGGGTTTTTTGAAATGTCCGAGCTGGAGAGAATCGTTGATAAAAACACGGGCCTAGTAGCGCTAAGCCACGGGTTATACAATACTGGGACAATCCTTCCAGTAGAGCAGGTCGGCAGAATCCTACAGGAAAAAAACATTCCATACTTTTTGGATGCGGCACAGACGGTTGGTTGCATAGGGGATTACGACTTTGCAAAAACCGGGGCCGATTTTGTTGTCTTTAATGGGTACAAGTGGCTCTGCGGCCCGATGGGAATAGGGGTGTTTGTTTGCAAAAAGGAATCTGCCAGTTTGTTGGAGCCGCTCCAGATTGCAGGAGAGTCCGCCATGCTGTATGATACTGACAAGATCGCCTACAAGGATCTGCCGGACAGGTTTCAGGGAGGATTTAGAAATTTTGTTGCGATTGCTGGTCTTGAGAATTCGATTTCCCTTTTGCTGCGCCTTGGGCTTGACAACATTAGGAAAAAAATAACCGATCTTGCAGATCTGCTAAGAGAAGAGCTCGCAAAAATTCCCGGAGTAACCCTTTATGGTCCTGAGGATAAAGAAAAAAGAACCAGCATCATTTCATTTTCTTTGGATAAAAAACAGCCACAACAGGTTGTGGAATATTTAGAGAGACAGAGAATAGTTCTTGCCGTGCGTGAGATTTCAGACAAGAAGATCATCCGTGCCTCGCCTCATTTTTTTAATACGCGCGCAGAAATTCTTGCCACGGTTGAGGCAATCAAAAATCTATAGCTTTTCTTGTTCGTCTATTACCATCATGGTAAGAGTAGACTGAACCTTGTCTATTTTTCGTATCTTGTTTGTGATTACGCTTCGCAGATGGTCTGCGTTTTCCGACTCGATCTTCACTACGATATCATAGATGCCGTACACGCCCTGTACTTCGTACTTGAGTCCCTTCTCAACTGCGAGAATTTCCTTTATCTTTGTGACAATTTCTTGGTCAGAACCCAAATCGGAATTCAAAAGAATGAATGCAATAGGCAATGTAGAATGTATTCTGAATGGGGTCTATTTAATATCTTTGATCACGAAAAAATACAAGTGCCACCAGAATAATTTTGTGAAACTGCTTGACCTAACAATGACAATTTCCGAAAAGATTCCAATGTTTCCAGGATCACCACAGCCACACTTTATCCAATGGGACGAGCTCAAAAAAGACGGATACAACCTAGAGGTGCTTTTTTTGAGTACTCACACTGGAACGCATGTTGATGCACCGTACCATTTTGTAAAACGCGGAAAAAAGCTTCACCGGATAGAACTGGGCCGATTTTTGTGCGATGTCATACTAATTAAGATAAAATCAAGGCCAAACTATGCCATCACAAAATCCGACATTAGGAAATTTGAAAAAAGGCGCGGGGTGATTCCTCGAAATTCCAGTGTCGTGTTTGCTACCGGCTGGAACAGCATGAAAAGAAGAGAGTTTTTTGAGAATCCAGGCCTTGCAAAGTCTGCAGCGAGATATCTTGCATCAAAAAAGACAAACCTAGTCGGAATAGACTCGCCAAGCATCGATGTGGGAAACAATTCCAAGTTTTCTGCCCATCACATTCTGCTTGCAAACGATGTGCTGATTTTGGAGAATCTATGTAACCTGCACAGGATTAGATCTACAAAGTTCAGGCTTGCCGCCATGCCGCTAAAACTGCAAAATGCAACAGGCTCGCCTGTGCGGGCAGTTGCGTTTTAGATGACGAACTGGAATCTGCTTTTTTTGTAGTCCTTGTCAAGCTGCCCGATTATCGGAATCTGCTTTCCGCAGGACTTGCACTTGTTGTGCTCGTCAAGGTTCCAGGAAGTGATGTCAAAGCCGTATCTTCCTATTGCGATGTTTTTGCAGCCAGAGCAGTACGTATGCTCGTATGGATGGCCTGGAACATTTCCCAAATAGACATACTCCAGTCCCTCTTCTTTTGCAACTTGATAGTGTTTTTCAAGTGTCTTTATTGGCGTGGAGGGAAACTCCATCATTTTGTAGTCAGGATGGAATCTGAGAAAATGAATCGGCATGTCTGGGCCGAACTCGTCATACAGAAATTTTGATAGTTTCTTTGCATGTTCTAGACTGTCTCCTGCTTGCGGCACGATCAGGTCTGTGATTTCTACGTGAATTTTTGTCTTGTCGCGAATCTCAAGCAAAGTATCAAAGATTGGTTTTGGATCCGGTATGCCAATGTATTTTCTAACAAAGTTTGGCTCGGCACTTCCTTTGAAGTCTACTGTGATGCAGTCCAAGAATTCGCCCATCATCTTTACTGATTGTGGTGTATCGTATCCATTTGAGACAAATATGTTAAAGAGTCCTCTTTTGTGTGCCGCTATTCCACAGTCCCGCGCAAACTCGATGAAAATCGAGGGCTCGTTGTACGTATACGCAATCCCATGCGAGCCAGAGTCGGCTGCCATTTTCGCAACTTGGTCTGGGGTCATGTCGGTTCCCTCCACTTTTCTTCTCTGAGAAATGTCGTAGTTTTGGCAATATTTGCAGTTGTGCAACAATATACCATCTCCTACATAATTGTGATTCGGGATGCATTCAAAACTGAAAACTTGTGTGGTTTTACCCATGTTTTTGACTTTTTTTACATCCATCCAAGTTCTCTTGTTTTTCCTTACTAGAGGAGAAATGTATTCCAGAAGAAGCGATTCGACCTCATTTGGATGGCCATAGATTTGTCTTCCAGAGATTCGCATAGTTCTCCATCCGTTTGCTGCTAGAGATTTGTCTCTGATTTTGTCAGTTTGCTGAATTTTTTCAGAATTATAATGCCACCAACCATCAATTTCAATGTCAAGTTTTGCTTCTACAATTGCGACATCTGCAATGTAGAAACTTTTTGAGCCTTCAGTATGTTTCCCTATTTTGATCAGGTATTCTTTTTCATATTCTATACCGATTTTGTCAAGAAGATCATAAAGCAATTTTTGAGATTCTGAGGGGTGTTTGTGAAGCCACTTCCTTAGTCTTTCAGTATTTTTGTGCCAACCATGAGAAGAATCTTCAATGAAATTAGCTTTACTTGTTTCATGTGCTTTTCTAGCTATATTAGGATCGAATATCGGGTTGTTAGTTTTCATCCTAGCACTATACCTTGTTCTCAGCTCTTGTGGCATCTCGTATTCTTTCAAATGGCAGATACCCCTATGTCGATTCCATTTGTCAATACCTACAATTACTTGATCACAGTTTTTACATGAAAATTTGGCTTCCTGAATTGAATTTGATCTTTTTCTCTTCCAGACTCTGGTATTCTGATACCATACTTTGAGAATTTTGTCTCCAGCTTGTAATGATTCTGCTGGTTTCCATCCATCAGTAGTGAATACTGGATGTTCTTTCGTAAGGTATAGCCTTCCATGTTCTCTGCTTCCATATCTTATTTCCAAAAGTTCTGCAAATCTTGAACCTGCATGTGTAACAACATTAGGAACTATCCCAAAGCTACGATCAACGTCGTACGACCATACCTTGTCGCCAGTCTTTACATGTTCAATTGATTTTTTGGAACCATCTGCCATCAGAACCTTAGTGCCTTTTGGTTGACACAGCCAGTTACAGCCAGTTGTGGCTATGGAAAAGATTTTGGTTCCAGGTCTGTAGTGGATTACAGGCTTTTTTTCTATAGGGTCTACGTTTCCCGTAATTACTTTTCCGTACACAAACAAGTCGAGCTTGCCGCCCTCGTTTCCCCGAATACCGCAAAGGCCGATTTGGCCCGGTTTAATTTCGCAGTATCTAGCACATGCCGTACACCTGACTCTGTTGTCCGGTAGCTTGTCATACAGAATAGCCTCTTTGTTCAAAACCGTATTACTATGCTGCGTTCCAATATAAAGAATCTCACTATCTAAATATCTGAGATTCTGACAAAACTTCAAATGAGCAGACCTGGAAATCTTTGGCGCAAGATTCACGGCAAGATAGCAAAGAGGCCGACTAACTTCTCATGGTTACTTCAGGGCAAGCTCGCAGGCTCGGGAATGCCGACAAGTTTTGAGGAGATAAGCTGGATAAAAAAACAAGGAGTCAAGTCCATTGTTACCATGACAGAGCAGGATCTACCAGAATCATGGGTTCATGGTTTGGAACATTTGCACATTCCAACTGAGGACCTTTCGGCGCCAGACATTGAAAAAATCGATGTTGTAGTTGATTTCATTGATGAAAAAATCAAGAGTGGGGAGCCGGTAATGGTGCACTGCGCGGCAGGAATTGGCAGGACTGGGACAATCCTTGCAAGCTATCTAATCAAATACCAGAAAATGTCTGCAAAGGAAGCAATCGAAAAGGTCAGAAAAGAGAGGCCCGGCTCCATCCAGTCAGAATCACAGGAAATTGCAGTGTCGACATACGAAAAGTTCCTAAAGACAGAGTGATTTTATTCCGGAATTGATATTGTCTCTATTTTTCCGTCAACTAGCTTGACGAATAGGAACCTGTTGTCCTTGAAGATCAGAGTGACTCCGCCTTCCGCATCTGGTTCTTCTACCTCAAGTACAGGCTGTCCCAAAAGCCCGTCATATTTTGCCATAATTTTTTCCCTCGCAGGTAGCTTATATTACTTGATAGTTACTTCGATCTCTTTTGCCTCGTTCTTTACACTGTCTGGTTCTGTAAAGTGGTGTTTTTGCCAAGAAGCATACACTTCGGCTCCGATTTTGTGCTTTCCCTCACCCAGCTCAGAAGCCTTGAATGTTATCTTTTCGTCAAAATCAAACAATTCTGCCCTAACGTCATCTTCAGTGAGTCTGATGAACGGCTCAAAGTTTTTTGCAACTTGAACCCAGACCCGTTTTTCCTGGTGTGGGTTGACAAGCTTTGGGTTTCGAGTCCAAAATAGAGACGCCTTCCTGTACGTGTCTATCTCCTTGAGTGCGCGTTTTCTTATCCCGCCTGATGCCAGCTTGATTCCGTATTTGAGCTTGAACAGGTTATCGTATTTGTTGTAAGAATCAGTCCAGTTCTTTTCATTAAATGCCTCCCTGAGGTTACCTTGGATTGAGAACTTGACTCCGATTACAATGTCGCCGTTTTTGGCATATTCATCCTTGTCCGTCGTAAGACTGACCTCGGAGATGTACGTTTTTTCGCTACCCATAGTGCACGATGATTTATATCCACAATAAGTTGTTTTCCGATAGAATGAACGCCGAAATAGTAAAGTCTTCACCAAGGGAGACAGACCTGTCAATCCGCGACTCTGACATTGGTACGTTATACATTGTCCAGCACGAGCTCCTAAAGGGCCAGCAGGTAGAATTTGCTGGTGTGATTCTAAGACATCCACTCACAAGTGAGTACAGGATGCGCGTAAATTCCTCAAAAGGCAACCCGATCAAGGAGGTAGAAAAGGCGATTTCCTCAGCAGCCGAGTTTGCAGAAGACCTGAAGCAAACCATACACTCCAAGCTCAAAGGTGTCTAGATGCAGTTTTGCCCAAAGTGTGGCGTACGTCTAAAGAAAGGCACTTGTCAGAAGTGCGGCTTTGCCGGAGCGGAAGAAAAACAAGAGATAAAAAAATTATCCTCGCAGCTAGACAAGGATTTTACAGTTTTTGACGAATCCCAGACAGAGCAAACTCTTCCAACCATCAAGATCGATTGCGAAAAATGCGGCCATGACGAAGCTGTCTGGTGGATGCTTCAGACAAGAAGTGCAGACGAACCAACTACTCAGTTTTACCGTTGCAGTAAATGTAGTCACACTTGGCGCAACTACGCATAACGTTTAACTGGCAGCGTATCGACACCACATTTAGCTTTGTTCTCAGCAAAAACTAGTGGCTCAGACGAATGGAAAGCAATTCTTTCTGCAATATCTACTTTGGTAGAAGAAGCAACATTCGAGGCCACAGCTGAAGGGATCACGTTTAGAGGAATGGATCCGTCACACGTCGCATTGATTGACATTTCTTGGCCAAACTCTGCCTTTGAGAAATACGAATCAGACGGAGACATCAAGTTCGGCGTTCGAATCGATGAGTTCTCAAAACTGATCAAAAGAGCTGACAAGACAGAATCAATTGAGATAAGCATTTCAGACAACATGCTCCTCATTTCCATTGGAAAAAACAAGCAATATAAGATGAGACTGATTGAAAGCTCTGCTACCGATACACCCCTTCCAAAGATACCATACGACACCAAGATAGTCCTTGCGAACATATTGTTTGACAAAATCCTTGGTGACATTCAGGTGGTCTCTGACTATCTTACCATAAAGACCAGTGCCGCAAAGGCGGAATTCTCAGGAAAGGGTGATTCAGGCGAGGCATTAATTTCGCTTCAAAAGCAACAAGACGAGCTCTCAGAGATAACAGTAAAAGAGGAAAGCACTGGAACATACAGCCTCGAGTACCTAAACCCGATAGTAAAGGCGGTCGGCGCCGCATCAGGTTCGATTATCTGCGAATACTCATCTGCAAAGCCGCTTAGAATAGAATTCAAGGTGGCAAACATGGGCAGAATCCACTTTTACTTGGCGCCTCGAGTCGAAAGTTAATTTATGGAATAGTCCGAGATGACGGCTATGAGATTAGTAGTAAAGTTCGGAGGTACGTCACTTGCATCCGCAAAGCAGATCAAGTCTGTTGCCAAGTTCGTGACTTCGGTTTCCAGAAAAAACCAAGTGGTAGTGGTGTGTTCTGCGGTAAACGACGTAACTGATCAGCTAATCCAGATTTCAGAATCAATACAAAAGGCAAACAAGAACGCCGTTAATTCCGGATTTGCAAAGCTTTCAAAACAACATATCAAACTTGCAAAAGAATCCATCGCAAATCCAAAGATAAGAAAAGATCTCATACAGAACCTAGAAGCAAACCTATCAGAGCTGGAAGGGCTACTCCACGGCATGATGCTTCTTGGAGAGGTGACCCCACGATCTTCTGATTATCTTATTTCGTTTGGGGAGAGACTCTCAGTCCAAGTTGTGTCTCACGCAATAATGGATCTTAGGGCAAAATCAGTGGCGCTTTCCGGAAAAGACGTCGGAATTGTCACTGACTCTAACTTTGGCTCATCAAAACCTCTAATGGACACCACAAGACTCCGTGTTTCCGCAAAACTGGATCCACTACTTGCAAAAAAAGTGATTCCGGTTATTGGGGGTTTTGCGGGAGCAGATCAGCATGGGCACATCACCACGTTTGGGCGAGGCGGTTCTGACTATACTGCGACAATAATTGCTTCTTGCATCAGAGCAGATGAGGTCTGGCTCATGAGTGACGTTGACGGCCTAATGACTGCCGATCCAAAAATAGTCAAAGACGCAGTTGTAATTCCGGTGGTATCGTACGTGGAAGCGATGGAAATGGCGCTTTTTGGCGCAAAACAGATCCATCCACGCTCCTTTGAGCCTCTGCTTTCAAAGAAAATTCCACTGCGGATCAAAAACACGCTAAACATAGATAGTCCTGGAACGCTCGTCACCGCAACCCCAGATGAGGCAACTGACAGGACAGTCAAGTGCGTAAGCGTGATTCGCCACAACGGCTTAATCGACATGATGGGCGGAAGCATGGTTGGTACACCTGGGACTGCAGCGATAATATTTTCTACTCTGGCAAAGGCCGGGGTAAACATAATGATGATTTCCCAAAGCCCGTCAGAGTCAAGCATTTCAATCGTAGTAAAGAAGAACGATCTGAATAAAGCAGTGAACACACTTGAGATGAACCTTCTTGGAAAAATGATAAAAAAGATTGACGTTACCGCAGATGTATCTATAATCGCCCTAATTGGATCCGGAATGAGAGGCACTATAGGTGTCGCATCAAAAGTGTTTGGCGCTGCGGCAAAGAACAAGGTAAACGTAATAATGATTGCGCAGGGCTCGTCTGAGCTGAACTTGGCATTCGTTGTAAAGGACAGCGACTGCGAAAATGCAGTCAGGGCTCTACATGAAGAGTTTGATCTGGCAGAACAGGTCTCGGCCAAAAACGCTTAAACGTATTGTCAAACCACAGACACCAGTGAAGAAGATTTTCTTGGTTTTTGCAATTGTATTTGCTGGGATAATCATGGCCTCTGTATATTTTGTCGATCCCCTAGCAGTTGCAAAGCCGCAGAGCAAGGTTCAGTTTACAAAAACAATCACATCATCAAATGATCCCGGGATCGGCCAGTCTGGACAGTTTGCGCTGATATTATCCCCAAACCAAGGAAGTCTCTACGATGGATCAGTGACGTTTACTTCGACCAGTCCAGTTGAGGTTGTAGTACTGCACGAGCTTGACAAATCGGATTCCAAGGGCCAGCCAACATGGAGTGTTGACGGAGATACCATCTACGCAATGAGTGTTCTTGAGCCGGCCACAAAGGCAAACTCTGTAGAGTTTACAGGGGCGGCCCTGGCATTTAGGAGCAAAAACTCGTTTTCAATTACAGCAAGCGTTGACGGCTGGATAAGGGGCCAGCCGGCCGAGGTAATAGTACAGGAACTCAAAGCCAAAGAACCTTCGTTTTTCCTGCAGGATCCTCACGTCCCAGTGACAATACCGATGAGGGTCGGATTTTTTGAAAAAGATTCTGTTTACTATGTCATTACGGATTCAAGCAACCAGACCATTGCGGAAAAGGCATCAAAAGGATGGAATGTCCAGTTTGCGCCAAAGCTTAGGTGGGCACCTGCATCGTCACAGGATCCAATCTATGTGTTTACAAATGGCGCCAAGGGCGAAGGAATCTACGGATATCAAAATGAGATCTTTGCAAGCAGCCCAGAGCAGGGATCCTATAGCCCACTGCGCAACCTGGTTTTGGTTTCATGGAAGACAGGACAAAAGGCCCAGATTTTGAACTCTACAGAGCAGGTTCTCAAGGCAGAAAAAGAAAGCAGGATAAAGATTGTCATGACAAACATCACAATCAATGCGCCGCAGATAGTGTGGCCTGGCGGACAACTACTTGTCAAAAACGAGACAGTTGGAGAGGAATTCGGCAGTGCACAGGTCTTGAAAATAGACAAGGGCTCAAAAAAGGTGACGTTTGTTGCGCACAGGTCATGGGGAGCTGACGGTAGAACCATTTACTACATAATCACAGATGCCACACCAAAAGGACCGGCTGGCACGATGGGAGTTCCCGTATCAGAAAAGCTTGCTAACGTGTTATCGTCAAGCGCGTTTTCCGAGATGTACCAGTTCAAAAACGGAGTCAAGGGTCCAGGGCCTCTCGGATTCCAGGCAAGCGTATTGGATTCAAATCTTGATAAGAGCTACGTTCCGGTCTGCAGGATTTCAATTGTAGAATGGAACGACAAAAAGACCCCCTCGATTCTTGAGAACATGGATGACATCAACAAGGCAAGATCATCTGGGGACATCGACGTGGTTCTTGCAAGGCCGCTAAGCGAGGATCATGTCGTTAACTGTCCGGTGATACAACCCAATAACGGATAAATTATCATTTTAGGGAACTTAGATCCTTGGCAGGTAAATTATTCATTGTTGGTGTAGGTCCCGGAAGCCACGACCACATGACGTTTAGGGCAAAGCAGGTAATCGAGGAAAGCAACACCATTGTTGGGTATGATACCTACGTTAGCCTAGTTGAGGATCTAATCAAGGGAAAGGAAGTCTATAGATACGCAATGACGCAGGAAGTAGAGCGTGCAAAACAATGCATCGAGCTTGCAATGGAGGGCAGGATCGTGTCCCTTGTTTCAAGTGGGGATCCTGGAATTTATGGAATGGCCGGACTCATTTACGAAACTCTGGCCGAAGCAGGATGGGATCCGAAGACCGGCCTTGAAGTAGAGGTGATACCAGGCGTTTCTGCGCTCAATTCATGCGCGTCGCTGATTGGCTCTCCCCTGATGACTGATTTTGCAGTAGTCAGCATGAGTGACCTTTTGGTGCCTTGGGAGATAATAACGAAAAGAGTGGAGGCTGCAGCACAGGGCGACTATGTAATTGTAATTTACAATCCGTCAAGCAAAAAAAGAATTCACCAGTTGCAGGACACCAGAAAGCTTTTGCTGAAATATCGCAAGCCAACGACTCCTGTTGCAATAATCAAGGGTGCATATCGCGACTCTCAGACAGTTGTCATTACGGATCTACAAAACATGGAAGAGCACGCAGACAAGCTAGGTATGATAAGCACCGTGATTATCGGGAATTCGTCTACATACAATTTCAAAAACCTGATGATAAATCCGCGCGGTTATACGTCAAAATATAATTTGCAGGGCAACTAGACAGAGTTTTTTATTGCGCTGTACAAGTCCTCATTCATGGCAAGCTTGTCACGAATTGGCCCGATTATCTTTATCATGTGATTTGCCACCATTTGTTTTAGATCTGACGGATGAAGCTTGCCTCCAGTAAATGCAGTTTCCAATTCTTGATAGTTTGTGTACGTGACATTCCCGCCAAATTTTTCTGGCCTCTCGACGGTAACCTCGGAAAATTCGTGAAATATGATGTGTCTTGCCATTTGTAAGATCGGGTTGTTTGGGTTGCCTTGCTCACACCAGCCTTTTTTGATTTTTGAATTAATCTCCGAGTCTGAATCATGGATGAAAATGCCAGATCCAGGCTGGGATTTTGACATTTTTGTGCCCATATCGTCGTTTAATGCCGGCTCTGCCAATCCTGGGAGCAAGCTGTGATGGACTGCTACTGGTACCTTCCACTTCATTTTGGGAAAGATCTCGCGCACAAGCATGTGTATTTTTCTCTGGTCCATTCCTGCATGCGCAATGTCAACGTCGATTGTATGAATGTCGACTGCCTGCATTGGTGGATACAAAAGCTTTGATAGGTCGATTTTTTCCTCGTTTTCTGATCTACCCATGATTGTAAGCGTTCGCATTGTCCTTGCAAGCGACATGTGTTTTGTAAACTGAATTAGGTCTTTCCAGTATTCCTTGTGGGAATCATACAGTGAAGTTCCGCGGATTATCTGAACACCCGGGCATACTGTTTTGAAGGCCTTCTCATAATAGTTTGAAACTTTGGATATTGTGTCCCAGTTCCCCCCCAGCTTGTCGTTGATTAACGTGTGCCAGTCCGCCAAAAAGACGTTACATTGTACGCCGGCCTTTAGAAAATCATTAATCTTGAATCCGGTGCTAATCAGACTACCAAGATGCAAAAAACCGGAAAGCTCCAATCCAATGTAATGTCGTGGCTTTGAGTTTGTCTCAAACAGAGTCGTAAGATCTTCTTTTGTCACTATTTCCTCAGTTGGAGGCCGCGACATCAGCTCTACTTTTTGTGCAACATCCATTCCAGTTGGTTTTTTGATTGCAAACTCTATAAAGCTAATGAAAAATCTAAAAAAAGATTATTGCGGTTGACAGTTCTTGAAGAACTCTTGGCCTGCTTTTCCGAGCTCTTCTGGGGTCATGTCTATTTTGTGGGTTGCAATACCCCAAATATGTCCAAAGGGATCCTGAACTTGGCCGAACCTGTCGCCCCAAAATGCATCCATTATGGGCATCGTAGGCTTGGCCCCTGCGACAATTGCCTTGTTGTAAGTCGCATCCGCATCTTCTACGTACATGTAGATGTAGATTCCCGTGCCTCCAAGTGACTGCGGAGAGCGACAGTTCATCTGCGGCATTTCGTCGCTTAGCATTACGTGTGAATTTCCAATCAAGAGTTCCGCGTGCATTATGCTTTTCCCGTCAGGCCCGGGAAACCTATATAGCTCTTGTGCGTCAAATGCCTTTTTGTAAAATTCTATTGCCGCCACACCGCCTTTTACAATTAGGGATGTGGTGACTGTACTGTAACCATCAGGGATTGGTTTTACCATGTGTTATTCTTCGAGTTATTTGTTTTAAGTGTTATTCCAATTTATGGATCTAGCTCGTCAAGTGACTTTCGCGGCCTTGTGCTAAGATAAAACGCGTGTGCAGAAATCACAAACGCTATGAAAAATATTTTTGTTGCAAAAATCAGGTTCCATGGCCTAGTGTAGTCAGGGTATGCGATGGTCAATGAGTCAATGTCGGGCACTTGGCCGTTCTGTATACCTGCGGCGATCTGTGCATTTAGAACCATGAAATTGTACATTAGCTCATAGAGACTGATTATACAGAAGCCAAGAAGCATGAGCTGGAGGAGCGACATTCTCCAAGAATGCAGCCTGACTGTCTTCTTCCAGCCTATTCTCGATACACAATACCATCCGATTATTGTAGCAAAAAACAACCAGGTGATGAGTTTGGCAAAGTGTGGGAACGGAACTTCGGTTTTGACAAGCACCTCACCCATCACGTATGTGCCCTTTTCATTCCATTCCTGAAGCATCGCCCATGTTGAATAGATCATTATGGATGCCATCAGAAATGCGCATACATAGAAAATGTACAGGAATATTTTGTAGCCTCGCTCATTTTCTTGTAGGTGATTCGCTTTCATGCTACGTTCGATTTGTCGATTAGATATAAAAATTATCAAAAAGGATAATGAACTTTATTAGAGTTATGAGAAAAGACAACTCATGAAAGTTCCAGTGAACATGCCCATTCTTGGAAAAGAAGAGATTTCTGAAGTAAATATGATTCTAAAACAAGGGGCACTCACGTCTGCTGCCAACCTGGGAGGAAAAAATGTTCAGGAATTTGAGAGGCTTGTCTGCTCTTTTGTCAATTCAAAATACGCAGTTGCAGTCAACTCCGGAACTTCTGCCCTGCAGGCAGCCCTATATGCGCTTGATATCAAACATGGTGATGAGGTCCTGATTCCTTCCTTTACTTTTGTGGCCACGGCAAATGCTGTGATTTCAGTGGGGGCAAAACCCATCTTTGTTGACGTTCTAAAAGACAATTACACCATGGATCCAGTGGACCTGAGAAAAAAAATATCAAAAAAGGCCAAGGCAATAATTCCCGTCCACTTGTACGGAAATGTGGCGTATATTGATGAGATTTCGGAGGTTGCAAACAGATATGGTTTGGGCGTAATAGAGGATGCTGCTCAGTCAATGGGTTCTAGCTACAATGGAAGGCAGACTGGCACTTTTTCTGAGCTTGGTTGCTTTAGCTTGTATGCAGCAAAGGTCATGACATCAGGCGAGGGGGGAGTCGTGGTGACAAGCAATGAGAAACTGCGGGAAAAGCTCATCATGATACGAAATCATGGGATGGTTCATGGATACGACACGAGGGTTTTGGGCCTAAATCTCAGATTGCCTGAGATAAATGCCGCAATAGCCAAAGTCCAGATGAGAAAACTCCCCAAGTTTTTGCAAAAGCGCCGAGAAAATGCCAGATTATTGAGCGAGCTTTTGTCAGGCCTAAACATGACTCTGCCAGGAGAAAGAAGGCACGAAAAGGTGAACTGGTATCTTTACACAGTTGCCAGCAAGTCAAGAGACATAATAATGAAAAAACTCAATGCGGAAGGAATTGGAGCTACAATTTACTACGGCACACCAGTCCACAAGACTCCGTTTTACAAAAAGAAAATCACGCTCCCAGTGACAGAATGGGCCGCAAAAAACGTCCTTTCATTGCCAGTTCAGCCACTCGTTACACAGAGCCACCTCAAGCTTACTGCCAAGATTATTCGCAGTGTTCTTGCATGAATACACTTTCAGAAGTTGTAGGGCAGATTTGCAAGATGCTCATACCAATACGTGACGAAGTTTTTTACGGAAATCGCGAATCTAGTGTTGGGATATGCACTTTGTCAAGCATGAGTCTCTTAAAGGAGATAGCGGACTCGGATCTTTTGGAAAAGGTTGCAGTTGCTGGAAGATTGCTATCAGAAAACAAGGGGATTGATGTTCTGATAAGATACGTATTAAAGAACCCCCTACTTCGCACCATAATTGTGTGTGGTACCGAGGTTTCAGGCCATCGCGCAGGCCATTCACTGATCTTGCTTCACAAATATGGAGTTGACAAGAATAATAGAATATCTAATTCTCTGAGTCCTGACCCAGTCCTGTCATCGTCTGAAACAGAAATACTACAATTCCAGAGGCAGGTAAAAATTATCGACATGATAGGAAAGACAAGCCTTGACGAGATCAGGTCAGCTCTTGACTTGCTCTAATAGCCGTTTTTTTGCCTGTTTCGGTTTATCTCGTTTTTTCTTTTGTATTCCTCTACGATGTCGTCGGGAGTGAGGTTCAGCTCAAGTGATGCCTGTACAACAAAATGCCAAATGTCGATTAGCTCTTCTTTTGCTTCCTCGACATTGAACGGTACCGGTTTTTTCCACCATTTCCAGTTTGTTGTGCGCTGCAGCTCCCCTGCTTCCTGCACTATTGCAGTACAGAGACCAGCAATTCTTCCTTCGACGTCCTTTGGATACCTGCTAAGATCCATCATGTCTGCAAGACCTTTTTGCAGAGAGAAAATCTGATCTAATCTATCCATGATCAGAAAATAATGCAGTACTCTATAACCTTTCAGAAGTTGATCATTTTTTGATACTTATGCGCACGTGATTCGATTTTTGATTTGCTAAGGCCTAGCAGGCCGTCAAGCCCATATTTTTCAACAGCGAACGAGCCTAGGACATTTCCATACACAACTGCCTTTTTTATTTCAGAAAGGCTGGTGCTTCTTTTGCTTGCAAGGTACCCAATCATTGCACCCGCAAACGAGTCTCCAGCCCCGGTAGGATCTACAATATCTTCAAGTGAGAATGCGACAGACGGGAATATCACGTCTTCAAAGAAGAGAAGCGAGCCGTGCTCTCCTTTTTTTATGATAACGTATTTTGCGCCCCATTCTTTCATTTTCTTTGCGCATTTGATCAGGTTGTGCTCTTTTGTGAGAAGCTTTGCCTCCTCGTCGTTTATGACTATGCCGTCTACTGACTTTATCATCTTGATTACCGACTGTCGTTTTGTGGCAATCCAGTACTCGATGGTATCACACATTGAGAATTTCACGTTATCAAATTCCTTGATTAGTGATGAGTTTTGGTCTGGGTCGTTGTTTGCCAGATATACAAACTCGGATTTTTTGTATCCGTCTGGAACTGTCGGTTTGAAGCTTCCAAGCACATTCAGCTCGGTTTTGTTCGTGGTTCTCTTGCTCAATGTTTTGTCATAGCTGCCATCATAACGGAATGTTTTTCCCTTTTTGGTCACGAGTCCCGCCAAGTCAAGGTGTTTTTGCAGAATTTTTCGGTATTTTGTAGGAAAATCGCTGCCGACTACTGCGATAAGGCCTGTATCAACAAAAAAACTCGCAGATATGCCAGCAAATGTTGCAGCTCCGCCAAGAACATCCTTGAAAATCTTTGTCGGTAGCCTAATGGTATCTAGCGCAGTAGAGCCAAAAACAGTAAGCATAATCTGCAGAACTATGTATCGTGTATAAAATCTCTAGTCTGGTCTTGCGTAGGATAGTAGGTGAATGGAACGTCTATCGATGTGAATAACAGCTGGTATTTTGTTACGCCATAGATCTTTACCTGTGGATTTTCAGAATTTGCGCTGTGCTCCTTGAGCCACACTCCATTCGTAGTTGCCTTACCAAGCGCCGGTAACATGAATGGGTCAAGTGTGCCTTGGCCTAGCCTATCATCGTCTGCAGATATCGTGAATTCCGTGTTTCCTGCAGTTAGGACTAGAAGAGATGGGTTGGTGAACTCGAGTTCGAGGTTGTACAGTGAGCCTCTTGATGACTTTTCTAGTAGCTCGCTGTTTGTGATTGTTGCACTTATCTGCGATGCAGATGCGTATTGCGTATAGCCAAAGATGGCTACGCCTATTATAGCAATTATTACCGCTACTATTTTTTTGTTCACGCCTGATAATTACAAATCAGCATTTGTATAGCGATGCGAAAAACTTTCTGATAACATGTGTAAAAGTTTTGATCCGATCTTAAAGCTACTTTAAGCTAGTAGAATAAATCAAAATCGCCACACCTTTAGTGTAATTGGCAAAGATTAGGCTCAAGTTCGGAGAAAATGAGATAGAAATCGAGTCGAGGGACTTTTACATAGATAACGATACTGCCGCGCAGGTCATTGCCGATCTTGCAGTAAGAATGCAGGAAAGCAAGGCAAAAATTGTGACTGATGAGGAATTCGCTCTAGGTCCGACAGACGCAATCACGCAGACATATCAGACAAACATGGACTATTTGAGAACGTTAAGGGATGCAGAAATACACGAACCGGAGTTTACTGCACCAACTGCGGTTTCTGTAGACGAGATTCCAAGCAAAATAGAATTATTGGAAAGGGATTCGTTTTTTGACAAGCCGCGAACTGTTTCAGAGACGGTCGAAAGAATGCGTGATTACGGATGGCTTGCAAGTCCGCTCGATGTATCAAAATCGCTTGCAAAGATGGCCTTTCATAAAGAGCTCGCAAAGAATTCGCAGGAAAACAAAACATGGTACTTTAAGCAAGCACAGATAATCAACTAAATTCGCATGTAAGGCATTTATCAAAAACAGTCCCGTCAAGGTGATCAAAATGCGTGTTGCATTTCTTGCATGTGTGATGCATGTCAAAATACCCGTCGGCTTCGGCTTTACCAACCTGAAATGATTCCAAGTCAGTGTTTTTGCATTTTATGCAATGACATCCGCAATCACACTTCATGATGTAAGCAAGTGTCATCTGTTATTTATTTTAAAATTAAAGTTACAAAAATTCGAATATTATTATATCATAAAAGCGTAACAGCAACTGTTGGTAAAAAAACGCGTCATACCTATTGAGATAGATGAGCACTTTAAGCTGTTTGGCAAGGAACCGTGGGAGGTTGACTATGGTGAGAAATGCTCTATATGTAATGTCAGAATAGACGAATACGGGTTTTGTTCTTGCGGCTCTAGTGGAGATTAAGCTTTCTAAATTTAGCGGCAAAGACCATTGCCACGCCCAATACCAAAAGTGCCGCTATTGGGAATTCCGGCACTGCTGATACCCCGATGATTTCAATTTTGCCTGCCTTGGCCGGTTTGAAGTTAAGCCACGCGTCTTTTCCGTCAGAATAGAACTCGTGTTTTAGGATTTTTTCCCCATCTAGGAACACTTCGTATGGTTTCCACAACAATTCCAGTGGAATGATCAGTGTGACATATTCGTTTGCCTTTCCTACACCAAAGCTGATTTTCTTGTTTGGCTGGTCAAACTCGAATGAGTTGATGTCTGCCTGGGTTATTACTCTGACGTCAAATTTTTTGTCCTCCCATTGGATTTGTTTTGTGGTTTCTGTTTTTTCCAGCTCATACTCTAATGTCATTTCGCAACCATGGCACCTAATGCCTTCGTGATTTCCTAGATTTACCGGGTTATTATTTACAAATATCAGATCGACTTTGTCAGGAAGATAAAATGCGGTGCTTGCCAGATACACATAGTGCCATGTCCACAGTCCGTCTTCTTGCGTTACCGCGTTTGGCAGATCATAATCAATTAGAACCCTGTCGTCGTTTGGAAATATAACAAAGTTAGTTTTTTCCCCCCCAGACTCCCCATATTGAGGCGAGCCGCCATTTTCGTCCAGTATTTGCAAGTTTGTATAGTCATTTCGAACTACCTGTACCTGTTGCGGTTTTTTGCTGTCTTCTATTACATGTGTTACATGTGCATCGCCGTTTTCATTAATTGTGATTTTTACTGCCTGCTTTGCAGGATCTCCAAATGAGATTTCTTGTGCAAACACAGGGCCCGATGCCAAGAATAATGCCACTATTGCGCCTAGAATAATTTTTTTCAAGTTTATACCTATTCAGATATGGAGACCTTGATCATCTTGATGTCTTGTAGAGGGCAATCGTTTTTGTCTCGCTGTTGACTTACTATCGCGTCTGCGACGTTAATGCCTTCAGTTACCTCCCCAAAGACAGTATACTGCCTGTCAAGGAATGGGCTATCGGTTGTAACTATGAAAAACTGTGAGCCTGCGCTGTTTGGATCAGTCGCTCGTGCCATGGAAACGATTCCACGCAAATGCGACCTAGAGTTGAATTCCGCCTTTATTGTATATCCAGGGCCTCCCATGCCCCACTTGTGCTTGTCTGGGGTTTTTGTGTTTGGATCGCCTCCCTGAATCATAAAGCCAGGAATCACCCTATGGAAAAGGGTTCCATCATAAAATCCAGATTGTGCAAGTTTGGCAAAGTTCCTGACAGTTTCCGGTGCGAGATCCGGCAGCAACTTAAATACAATCTTTCCAAGTTTGGTTTCGATTGTCGCCGTAGTCAATTATAGCCCAACTCGTCTTTGAGCATAAGAGTCTTACTATTCTTAAATTATTTTGAACACAAGTTGTAATTATTATAAATTTTTTATTTTGAACTATGCAGAAATCCGTAGGATGAATTTTCTGAGGATCGTTAGAATTTTCTATGTTATAATAATTTTTTGCAGATCATGGAAAATAACATTATTTTTCTGAAAAAGTTATAGTCTTATATAGAACGAGAAAAATTACAAATTGTGAATCGCACAAATCAAAGCACCGTCATTAAACAAGCAATCAATTCTTATCTTGAGAGGGGGCTTACAGACAAGCAAGACATTTACAGCAAAGTTGTCGAGGAGCTCGGCGTTCCAAGACCAACAGTACGAAGGGTGGCGCGCGATCTCAGAAATGAGCTACTAGCAAAAATTAAAATTTTGCAATCCGAAGTCCCGCAAGAAGCTTCTAGTCAAGAAGACGAATAAGCTTCGTTTATCTTTTCTTTTATTATTACGTCCGGAAAACAGCATTAACGTTATATTCGACTTTTTGCTCGCATAAAACATGGGTTATTTGCGGAATCACCTAGCGACGGTAGTTGTAGGTTGTTTTGCCGTGTTTTTGACAGGGATGTACTTTTACATGCCGCCTGAACTGCATTCTTTGCTGCTTGTGTCGTCTATTGTGACATGGTTTCTGGTGTTCATCTGCTGGATAGCACAAAAGAGCGCAGATTACGCACACAAGCACGGATATGCGTATGATCATGAGGAAAAAAAAAGCTCGACTAGAATCCTAGTACATGCGCAACCAAATGTAACTGTTGGTGAATTGGCGAGTTTTAGGGACTCTTTCACCGCGACGCTCAATGAGATAAAGGGTGAGGTGAAACTCAAAGATGATGAGATTGCCAATCTGAGGCAGCAGATTGCAAACCTAGAGACTCAGGTGCAAATCGAATCATTAAAGGCAGAGCTTGCAAACTTGAAGGCCCTCGCAGTAAAAGAAAGGACATACCGCGGGAAAAAAGGCTAACTACAATGTTTGCAGCCGTGTGACTTGTGGTTTCGTTTACATCCGGGACAGCTTATTGCACCGCCGAAATGACATTTACAGGCACAGTTATCGTTTAAAGTAATTTCTTCCATGATTATGAATAATTAATACGTCATCTTAATATTTGACTATTCATGGATTTTGTCATGTTAAAGGCAATAATTGCAGGTCTAGTCTTTGCAGTAGTGTTTTCTACGGTCAATTTTGCATTTGCAGAAACCACAGTCACTCCGCTAGACTCCTCTACAGGCCTTGAAAAAACAATAGTACCGTTTTCCGCACCAAAAAACAACAAGCTACCATGGGGGTTTGTTGAAGGAAAAATTGCAAAACCGGTTGAGGGCCATCCAGTGATAATTCAGATATTCAAGAATGGTGAGGCAGTTCACTTTGCCCAGACCGATGTAAAAGCAGACGGAACATACGAGTACAAGTTCAGAGTCAGAGATGTGACAAACGACAAGGTCACAAGAATCTTTGATGGCGATTATACCGTAAAAATTTTCAAAGTGGTATACTTGAATCTGAAAGACGCTATTTCTGCCTAGACGCCAGAACTAGGGTTTGATCAACCATTTCCCTTAGTCTAGTTTTTGCGTTTTCATCGGCAATTACGCCGTCTTTTACCATCTCTACAGTCATAAATACCGCAGACGGGTTTGTCACCACGCGGAAATAGCTCATAAGCTGCGTAAGCAGTGTTTGAACATCGATAAAGCCAATATTACCAGAAGCCAAGATGGCAAGTCCGGCAGTCTTGCCTGCAGTTGACTTGTAATTGATAAACTCAAAAAGGTTCTTTAGTGCTGAGCTGAAAAACGAGTTGTATATTGGCGAGCCGATGAGCCAGACGTCTGCTTCTGTGATGTCTTTTGCGGCTTGGGTGGTGACTTGGCTATAATTTTCCGTTGCGCCCCTATAATAGTCGATTCCCCCCTCCGACAAATTGATGAATTTTGTGTCTGCGTTTTTTGATTTTGCATAATCGTAGACAAACTTCATCATTATCTGCGTGTTTGCAGTCTTTCTTGGGCTGCCAGAAATAACGACAACTTTCACAATCTTGCATTATCTGTTGTTTATTTAAATTAAAAAGATGAAAAGCGGGCTTGGAGGGCTTCGATCCCTCGACCTGCAACTTAGGAGGCTGCCACGCTATCCATGTTGCGCGTCAATATTGACTCTGCGCTACAAGCCCTTGCAAAATTCAATAAATGTTCACTTAAAAGCGTAATCAAGATTAGTTTGGATCAGCTCGTGTATCTGATCCCAGCTTGGGGTGTTTGTCTGCCCCCATTTTTCGAAGTAGACTACATCCTTTAGCTCAAGTCTTGGTAGCCACTTGGCAGATTCTAGATCTGGTTTTTTTGCAAACTTCTCCACATGTCCAAGACATAGATACGCTACTGGCAGTATGTGCTCAGGCAGCGCAAGTACTTCCTTGAGCGTGTCGTTTGAGAGAATGCTGACCCAGCCGACACCAATCTCCTCTGTCCTTGCAGCAAGCCACATGTTTTGTACCGCACAACAAACGCTATAGATTCCTGTTTCAGGAATGCTGGATCTGCCGATTACAAACGGCCCAAACCTTGTCGGATCATATGTGATACAGATGTTTACGTCTGATTCCAGAATTCCCTCGAGTTTTAGCGAAAGGTATTTTTCTTTTCTTGGCTCTTCTACCTGGTCTGATGAGCGAGCCCTTTCTGTTTCGAAGGATTTTTTGATTTTTTCTTTTGTTTTGGAGTCGCGGATGAGAACAAAGTTCCACGGTTGTGAAAAGCCCACAGATGGGGCATGATGTGCCGCGTTTAGGATTCTTGCCAAGACATCGTCTGGAATTGGCCTCGAGTTAAAATGAGACCTGACATCCCTCCTTGTGTAAATTGCTTTGTATAGTCCTGATTTTTCTTGATTTGAAAATTCGGTCATTTTACTCTAGTTTCCAATTCAAAGATTAATAATGTAGAGCTCAAGTCTTGTACTTTACTGGGCCGGTAGTCTAGTCGGTTAGGATACCGCCTCGACACGGCGGTGATCGAGAGTTCGAATCTCTCTCGGCCCACTTTTTACTCACCAGTTTTGAAATTTTGGTTATTGTGAGGTCTCAAACTTTTTTTCCACCAAACTCCATGCAGATTCCACTACCATTACTCCTTTTGCGCTAAACGTTACTGGTTCTTCGTTCACTATGGTGTTGTAGACGTCAGAGTTGACACTGGTTTTCATTAGTTGAAAATTGCTAGGCAGCTCGATTTCGGCGTTTGGATAGAATGCTGCTCTTCCAGGCAGTGGAACGTCTTCAGTCGTATATTGCCCCTTTCCAAGCGGCGTGCCGTTTGCAGAAAGCTCATAATCTATGTTTAGAATCGTGAATGTCTTCTCACTTGGGTTTTTTATTAGAAAATTTACTTCCAAGTTTGCTCTTCCGTCTATGCTGTTTACGCTTGTTACTTTGACGTCTGTAATCTGGATTTTTGCCATGTCAAGCTGGGGATTGTCAAGACTTGCATACCACGTAATGCCTCCGAGTAGGGCTAAGAGTCCAGCTATTGCCGCATAAAGTATACCTCTTCCTTGGCTGATCAAGTAACTGTACCCAAAATCTACAACTAAAAAATGTTCTTTCAGACACGATAATATTTGAACGCGGATTCGATTGTATAATGGCACTAGACCAGGCGCTCATAACTTGGATTCACCTGATCAGTTCAGCAGTCTGGGTCGGCGGATCGCTCTTTATTGCTGTGGTTTTTGCGCCCGTGCTAAAGACAATGTCGTACTCAATAGAAGAAAGGCTTCAGATCATGATAAGGGTCGGAAGAAGGTTCAACAAAATTGCCATACCGTCACTTGCGATTTTGATTGGCACTGGAATTCTTAACGCACAGCCGATATTGATCAGGCCTGATTTCTTGATGTCAACTAGCTATGGAGTCTTTCTTGTAATCAAGATGATCCTTGTAGCAGCGCTTGTGGCATCGTTTGCGGTTCATGTCAGGATTATCAGAAAGGAAATCGAGCAAAAAATAATAGAAAAAGAGCTAAACGAGGTGCAGGTAGCAAAACTTCGAAAAAAAATCATCGTGGTTGGTGAGGTTACGGTTGTTCTCTCAGTCGCGGTTCTGTTTTTTGCCGCATTATTAGACGCAGGTATCTAGGCTGCCCTGGATTCGTACCTCATATCCGCCGTCAGTCTTACCCACACCGTACTTGCAGCCGGTGATTTTTGATGTGATGTAGAGATTTGTCTCAAGATGCTTTGATATTTCGTTTACTGTGAAAACCGAGAGATCCTTTGTCAGGCTTAGTGGGGCAACTAACATGTCAGAAAGGTTGACATCTACACCCAGATGTCCAATGAATTTTGAGGGTATTCCCCCGCCAAAATCGGTTTTCCTATCATACAGATCATCTGTACCCACCACTGAACCGGAATCATGTGAAAAAACAAGTACTGATGCACCGCTGTCAAGCGCCTTTTCATTATTGATTTGTGTTTTGACAGCGAAGCCATTTTTTTCCAATTCATTTCTCATATGTTCTATGGAGCTTGTGATTTTGTTTTCCGGAAGATCAGAATAGCTGTAGAGAATTTGTGCGTTTGTTCGAGTTCTTTGTGAGAGAGAGATCTGGTTTATTTTTTTGCACGGGAGAACTAACAGATCTACTACACCGCCTCCCTTCGGATAGTACCCCCGCCTTTTCACATCCATTGTAAAGTTGATGCCTATTCTGGAATACGCCTCAGATAGGACATGCTTGGTATAGTCACTGGTAGGGCTCCACGGTACGTCCGTGCCGCCAGTTATCGAAAGGCTCAGCCTTTTCCCTGCAAGCGATACTGCAGGTATTATTGCCTGCAAGATTAGCGAGATGCTTCCCGCGGTGCCGATGTTTTCTTTTAGAGCTATGTTTTGAACTTCGTTTGGAAAAAACTTGATGTTAGTAGAACCAATCTGCAGGCCGTCTACATGGGCGTTGCAGATTTTTGCGAGAATCTTTATTGTGGTAAGGTGGCTTGGCTTGAGACCAGGGGTTTTTCTGTTGTGTCTGATGTTTTCAATTTGAATTGGTTTTTTTGTTATGCATGAAAGCGTGAGTGCGCTCCGAAGTATTTGCCCTCCCCCCTCACCAAACGAACCATCAATTTTGAGCACATCCATGTTTGTGATGGAATGGATTGTTTAGTTTTTAAATCAAGTGAAGAAAGGAAAATCATGAATGGTCTCATTATAGGCCGGTTCCAACCATTCCATCTTGGCCACGTATCTGCAGTCAAATTCGCACTTGAGAATGTGGACACTCTTTCGATAGGAATTGGTAGCTCGAATAGATTCAACGAAAAACGAAACCCATTCACCGCAGATGAAAGAAAAGAGATGATTTTGTCATCGCTTGACAGGGACATACTTGACAAAGTCAAAATCTATTACATACCAGACGTCAATGATCACGAACGGTGGACGTATCGCGTAGATGAGATAGTCCCCAAGTATGACGTTGTGTTTTCAAATGATGATTTCACGCACGATCTGTTCAAGAAGCGAAACATCAAGGTGATATCTGTTCCTCTAGCTAAAAGAGAGATTCTGTCCGGAACTGAAATCCGCACGATGATTGCAAGCGATCAAAACTGGGGTGATTTGGTGCCAGGTGGCACCCACAAGGTTTTGCTAAAAATTAATGCAAGAGACAGACTGAAAAATCTGTAGTTATAAATAATGCAGGCCAAAACAATCTTTCAGGCGAAATTATTTGGAATATCTAGTGATGTTACCTGGACCGACAAATGTTCCAGAACGAGTAATGCGTGCAATGATCACGCCTATGATAAATCACAGAAGCGACGATTTTGTTGAACTATACGAAGATTCTGTAGAAAAAACAAAGAAGGTTTTTCAGAGTAATGGTGAGGCAGTTCTCCTTTCTGCATCAGGAACCGGTGCAGTAGAGGCAAGTGTTGTTAATCTAATCAAAAAAGGAGACAAAGTCATCATACCGACAAATGGTGAGTTCAGCGGAAGACTAGCACAGATGCTAGAATGGGCCGGCGCTAGCGTCATAAAGCTAGAAAGCACTCCAGGAGAGAACGCGAGTTTTGAAAAGGTAAAGGAGGCGTTTGACAACAACAAAGACGTCAAGGCGTTTTATTGTGTTTGGAACGAAACGTCTACTGGAACCATGATAAAATATCTGGATAAAGTTAAAGATCTGACTTCACGAAACGATTCGTATTATGTAGTGGACGGCGTCTCCATAGTAGGCGGCGAGGAGCTCAAGATGGACAAGTGGGGAATTGACGTAGCAATGACTGGCGCGCAAAAAGCATTTGCAGCACCACCAGGAATATCCCCAATAGTAGTTAACGCCAAGGCAAAAAAATACATGAACGAAAACCCGCCAAAGACAATGTACTTTAATTTATCAAGATACTTCAAATATTACGAGGAAGCAAAACACACTCCTTTCACGCCAGCGTTACCGCTTTTGTATGCATACCGAGAAGCGATGAACATCATCTTGGAAGAAGGACTAGACAACAGGATTCGACGGCATAGGATTTGTTCTGACGCACTGTATTCCAGTCTTAGCACGATGGGCTTGACTCCATTTGCAAAAGAAGACGCACGATCTACAGTCGTAGTGGCTCTAAACTACTTGCAGGGACTAGAGGATAAAACGTTTAGAAACACGTTGGCAGAAAAATTCCGAGTTCTAGTCGCAGGCGGATTCGGAAATCTCAAAGGCAAGGTCTTCCGAGTCGGATGCATGGGCGAGGTACAAAAATACCACGTAATGAGAACGCTTTCCGCGATTGGCTCCACACTTGAGATGATGGGATACAAGACCAAATCGATGGATGCACTCAAAGTTGCAGAAGACAAATTAAAACAACTTTAACTTAATATTAGGAATTTCAAGGACTGATCGCGTTGACTTTCACTAAAGGCTCATTGATTTTAGTTGATTATACTGCCAAGGTAAAGGACACAGACGAGGTCTTTGAAACTACGATAGCAGAGGAGGCAAAGAAACACTCGTTATTCCAAGAGAATCTCAAATACCAGCCGAAATTGGTCTCAGTCGGGGAATCTTGGGTGATCAAGGGGCTGGATGACGCCCTTGCCAATACAAAGGTAGGTGACAAGCTTACAGTTGACGTCACGCCAGACAAGGGATTCGGTGAGCGCGATCCAGGCAAGGTTCGAATGATCCCATTACGCAAACTTGGGGAAGACGCTGAAAAGGTTTCAGTTGGAGACACGATTGAAGTTGATCAAAGAACCGGCCTTGTCAGATTCGTTGGTTCTGGCAGAGTCCAGGTTGATTTTAACCACAGATTTGCAGGCAAGACCATCGTTTATGATGTTAACGTCATAAAATCTCTGGAATCAAGCGAGGACAAGATATCTGCAATACTAAAGCGACACTTGCCTGTAGAAGACTCGAAAATCGCATCAAAGCTAAACGGCAATACCTTGGACGTCATGATTCCTGAAGAGATATTTGGCGCAGAGGGGTTGAGAATAATCAAACACTTTATCCAGACTGACATCTTTAAGTTTGTCCCGAGCCTTGAAAAAGTCAACTTTATTGAAACGTTCAGCAATAAAAAGGCCGAAAAACCTAAAGAAAATAATTCAGTTACTGCTTAACCTGCCTCAAAATTTAAGAGCCCCTTTTAGATCGTTGAATTGTTGTATACAGTGATAGGTGGAAATGCCTCTTCGGATCTTGCAAGGAGACTAGCGGGAAAAGCTAAAGCTAGATATGTTTCAACTGAGCTCCGAGTTTTTCCAGATGGTGAAAGCAAGATAACAATTTCTGCAAGGCCAAAAAAAGGCAAAATAGTTGTTGTAAACTCTACATATCCTCCCGTCGACTCAAACCTGCTTCATACACTTGTGTTGATTTCAAAGGCAAGACAGTTCTCGAGTCAGATCATCTGTGTGATCCCATACTTGGGGTATGCAAGACAGGATAGGGAGTTTCTGCCAGGTGAGGTGGTAACGTTAGCTGTAATTGCAAAATTGCTTAGGGCATCTGGGGTCTCAAAGATAGTAGTAGTTGACATTCACAGCAAGCTGGGCTTGAGACATTTTGGAATTCCCATCACGAATGTTTCAGCCGTGCCAGAATTAGTAAACCACTTCAAAAAAATGCGCCTAAATGACCCACTCGTGGTTTCACCTGATTCTGGAGGGGCAGCAAGGGCAAAAGAGTTCGCCAAGCTTTATGGTACTGGCGTCATCGCATTACAAAAACAAAGGGATAGAAAGACCGGAAAGGTTGAGATAAAAACTGCGAACCTGGACAAGGTCAGAGGACGTGACTTGGTGTTGGTGGATGACATGATAAGCACTGGAGGAAGCATAATAAAGGCAACGGAGTTTCTAAAAAAGCAGAAATGCGGGCGCGTCTTTGTTGCATGCACTCATGCATTATTAATTGACAATGCGGAAAAAAAGATCAGAAGGGCAGGCGTCTCCCAAATAATTTCCGCAAATACTATTCCCGGCAAGACATCCATAGTAGATGTGTCAGGAATAATCGCAAAGGCAATCTAGATGCCTGAAAGTTTTTTCATAGTTTCAAAAGAATACCCAGAGATTGCAGTAGACGAGGTGATAACACTGGCGAAAATGTATGATAGGTTCTCCAAGATCAAAGTCGTTTCAAACCTCATCATTTTACAGACAACCACACCGTGGGAAAAAATTGCGCGGAGAGCGACGTTTGTCAAAACCGCAGGCCAGCTATTAAGAAAAATGTCGAATGTATTTTTTGATGAAAGGAACTATTCGCTTCTTTTTGGTGCAAAGTCATTCATGTGTAAGGCAATAAACCTCTCAACAAAACAGATCAATATTCCTGAAATGGAGCGCTCACTTGGCAGCATGGTATCCACTTTTTGCAACGCCAAGGTTTCCCTAGGCGATCCAGATATGGTGATTTATCTGATTTTTACAGATGAGGAGAATTTTTTTGGCTTTTCAACCAGATTGGAGACCCCCGTCCGCCCAAAGAAGGTAGCCAAATTTCACCACGAGTTGGATTGGAAGCTTACCCGTGCCATGATCAATCTGGCAAGGATAAATGATGATGAAGTGGTTTGTGACCCATTCTGCGGCACCGGAAGCACGCTTTTGGAAGCTCAGTCCATGGGAATCAAGTGTATTGGTATAGATTTTGACAAAAAAATGTGCCAGATATCAAAAAAGAACCTGCAAGCAAACAGGTTTAATCACGCGCAGATCCACAATGCGAACTATGACTATATGCTGCAGATCACGGACAGTTTTGATGGAATTGTGACTGATTTGCCATACGGTACTGCGTCCAAGGTATCAGAGAAGCCCGAAAAGCTTTTTCAGAGCTTTGCTGCGAAAATCCCAAAGAAAAAGTTTGCAGTGATGTGCAAAAAGGGCCTTGAAAAAAACCTGAAGATAAACCCAACAAAAAAATATGAAATCTACCGGCACAAGAGTCTGACTAGGGTGATTTTGGTAAGATGAAGTTAGTGTTTTTGGGAACGTCTGCTGCGCAGCCAACAGAGGATCGCGGTATGTCGTGTATTTGCCTTGAGCGGGAGGGCGAAGTCCTGATGTTTGATGCCGGCGAAGGTGCGCAGGTGTCATATCTTAGATCTGGCCTTGGCTGGAACAAAAAAATGAAGATCTTTGTTACACACATGCACGGTGACCATTGCATAGGAATTTTGGGTTTGTTGCAGACGATGACTCTACAGCACAGAACAGAGTCAATTGAGATCTACGGCCCAGATGGAATCGATGAATTCATTGGCGAAAACATTAGGATTTTGAACTTTGGTCTGTCATTTCCCGTAATGATCACCGCGATAAAACCCGGACTTGTCTGTGAGGAAAAGGCCTATTCTGTGCACACAGAGAACGCTGAGCATTCTGTCTCTGCATTTTCATTCCTTTTTGAAGAAAAAGACAGGCCTGGAAAATTTGACGTTATGCGTGCGAAGAGCCTTGGAATTCCAGAAGGACCCATGTGGCATGAGCTGCAAATTGGAAACGACGTCAGAGTAGGCGACAAGACGATCAAGCCGTCGCAAGTAGTAGGGGAAAAAAGGCCTGGAAAGAAAATTGGGATCTCGGGGGACACAAGGCCTACAAAAAAGCTTGAGGCGTTTTTCAAAAATTGTGATTACCTCTCTTTTGACTGCACGTTTTCAGACAAGTTAAGGGACAAGGCAGTAGAAACATTTCACTCCACTGCAAAAGAGGCTGCAACCCTGGCAAAGAATGCAAACGTAGCAAATCTAATTCTGACTCATTTTTCAGCAAGATACAAAGACGAAGGCGAGTTGTTACAGGAGGCAAGGCAGATCCACAGCTCCGTTTTTGCGGCAAAAGACCTTCTTGAGATCGAAATAAAATAAAATGTTTGAGCCTCTTGCAGGACAAATCAAAGACTCACAAAAAATAGTGTTTGTGACCGGTGCCGGCATATCGCAGGAAAGCGGAATTGCGACGTTTAGGGGCAAGGACGGACACTGGAGAAAACACGATCCCATGCAGCTTGCCACAATCGACGCATTTTATGAAAATCCAAAACTCGTGTGGGAGTGGTATGAAGATAGGCGGAAAAGCATACTTGCTGCACAGCCAAACAAGGGCCATTTTGCCATCGCAGATCTTGCAAAGCACAAACAAGTCATCATTTTGACCCAAAACATCGATGGGTTACACCAAAGGGCAGGAAGCAAAAAAGTCCTTGAGCTTCATGGGAGCATAATTCGGATAAAGTGCACCGTTTGTAGTTATCAGGATGACATTACGTCTAGTTTTGATTCCCTGCCGCCAAAATGCAAATGCGGTAATATTTTGAGGCCGGATGTGGTATGGTTTGGAGAAGCGTTGCCGCAGAATGTATGGGCTGAGGCAATCAGACACGCACAGACCTGCGACGTCATGATAATTGTCGGAACCTCGCTTGTTGTGTCACCTGCAAATCAGCTCCCGCTGTATGCAAAGCAGAACGGAGCTGTGTTAATTGAGGTGAATCCAGAAAAAACCATCATGTCATCTGAAATGGATCTGTCTGTGCGTGAGACATCTGCTAGTGCACTACCACATCTTGTTTCGTTATTCTAGACATGCAAATACTCTGCATCCTCCTTTTGTGACTAGTATCATCTTTCATGGCTCTGTAAAAACGATAAATCTGAAAATGGTTAGCTTGAAGTTAGCCACTCTATTACGCGCTCGATGTTTTTTGAGCGTATTGTGATTTTAATTGGGCCCAGGGGAGACTCGTTTGCGTGTTCACATAGTGCAACCGAGTTTACAAATGCGGCCTGCTTGTTGAGATAAAACCACGTCTCGTCTCCGTCCAAATTATCGTTGAGAAATCTCCAATAAACTCTACGCGATGCGTGGTTTTGTATAGATTCGTGGATTTTGAAAAGTGATTCAATTTGTCGTGAGCTTGCCTTTATCGACTTTTCACTGATATCAAATTCCATTTCGTTTAGGACGTTTGAGAGTGATTGCTGGATTCTTTGTGAATCCTCGGAAGGATTTACCTCGCAAACGGCCTCAACCTTGCAATCTATTTCCGGAATCATTTAAGCCACTTTTTGATTGTGTTGTATGCTGTTTCTATTAGTTGGTCTATTGTGAGATTGTTGTTTGAAATGGATTCATCAGCTAGCGCAATTGACGCGCTTATACCGACTCCGATTTCTCGGCTGTCCCGATCGTTAAACGTTCCGCGGTCTTGCGGGTCGTCGGATCTTTTTCGTGTACTAAGAAAATTATAACGGGTGTCAGTTGATGCGTGAATTGAGAGAAGCTTTACTGTCGCGATTTTTTTTAAAACCTCAATTTCCTCATTAGAGCGGATTCCATCAATTATCACAACGTCTGATTTTGAACTTGCGATTTGATCCTTTATCAGCTCTGCAACCGCCCCCTGTCCGTTCTTTTCTCGCAGATCAAGCATTAGCTTGCCAAGATTCTGGCCTGTCGGATCTAGGTTTCTCTTTTTTGCTTCAGCACGGACGGCATCACCCATATTGATGCTCTTAAATCCTTTCTTTTCCAAGCCTGCAGCTATTGTTGACTTGCCTGCTCCAGGCATTCCAGTAAGGCAGACGATTAGTTTGGGCAATCATGCTTGGTTTTCGTGCCTGCGTATTGAATTTACCGCAATCCATTAAAAAGCCAAAAACTGATTTTTGTAATGCGCACCTTTGTTGCAGTCGAGATAGCTAGTCAGGAGGTTTTGGATTCCATTAAGAGAGTTCAGTCATCATTCAAAATTGCTGCAAGGCCAGTAGAGATACACAACATGCATTTTACATTGTTGTTCCTTGGTGAGATATCTGAAGACATGGTACAAAAGGTTCAGGCCCAGCTAAAAACAGTCGAATTTTCGTCTTTTGATATCAGTTTTGAGGGGGTGGGGGCATTCCCAAAGCCTAAATTTCCAAGAGTGATCTGGGTAGGAACAGATAGCAACGGTGGTAAGCAGCTAGTCGAGCTTGCAGAAAAGATAGAGGAAAAACTATCGCCGCTTGGGTTTAGGGCAGATAAGGCATTCAAGCCGCATGTTACAATATTTAGGATTAAAAACGAAGTTGGCGATATTACCGGTGAATTGTCAAAGCACTCAGGTTCAAAATTTGGAACACAGCGGGTGTCTGAGGTGAAATTCAAGCAAAGCGTTCTTACATCAACAGGCCCAATCTATTCTGATCTAGAGGTGATCAGCGCAAAATGAACCAGATTCTAAAGCAGGCCGAAAAAACCATAATACCTTCTGAAAAACTGCAAAGGGAAAAAGATGCAATTGTAGAGAGGGTAGTCAAGCTGGTTCAAAAACAAGTGACAAACTATCCACAGATAGCAGGTATTGAGATTGGCGGCTCTTTTGCAAAAGGAACATGGCTTCCAGAAAAGGCCGATGTAGACATTTTCATAAAATTCCGGGCCAACGTGTCTGAAAAAGAATTTTCAGAGCTCGGCAAAAAAATTGGGTTTTCAACACTAAAGGGTTATGGCCCATACGTCAGATATGCAGAGCATCCCTTTGTAGAAGCGCAGATCAATGACACGAAAGTGAATCTGGTACCTTGCTATGACGTCTTGGAAGGAAACTGGAAAAGCTCAGCAGACAGATCCCCCTTCCACACGCGATACATGATAAGGTCACTTTCCGCACAGATGAAAAACGATGTCAGGTTACTCAAGGCTTTTCTCAAGGCTAACGGGATTTATGGTGCCGAGATAGCAAGACAGGGCTTTTCTGGCTACGTGGCAGAAGTGTTGGTGCTCAATTTTGGCTCCTTTGAGGGCGTAATCAAAGCAATATCGAAGCTAAAGCAAGGCCAAATCATTGGCAACGCTGCTAAGAGCTTTGATACTCCGATAGTGATAATGGATCCAGTTGATGCCAACAGAAACTTGGGGGCCGCAATATCAACGGAAAACGTCGGCAAGTTTGTTCTTGCTGCAAGAGCGTTTTTGAAAAAACCATCCATGTCTTTTTTCATACCAAAGAAAAGATCACAAAAGGCATCTAGCACCTCCCTCAAAAACATTCTTGTTCTCACATTTAGGTACAAACAAAGAAGTCCTGACATAATCTGGGGCCAGCTGAAAAGGGCGGCCACATCTATCACAACGCAAATAGAGCAGGAGGGATTTTCTGTGCTCAGAAGATCCGCGGTGATTTCGGAAAACAACACGGCCTCCTTGTTGTTTTTGCTTAAGTCAAGAAAGCTTGATCAGCACCACGTAAGGACTGGGCCTGACTTTTTTACTGCAGCGCATGTTGAAAAGTTTGTAGAATCAAACAAGAAGAAAAGCACGACAATGTGGATTAGTGGGGAGGGAAAGATCCATTCCCTGCAAAGAAGAACAAATATTGATGCGGTGTTGTTCTTAAAGAACCTGATAAAAAAGAACTTGGCAAAGTCAGGGGTGCCTGTGGGCCTCAAAAATGACATCAAAAAATTCAGGATAACCGATGGCAACAAAATAACAAGCAAATCCATTAAAGAGGCTGCGCAGGAGCTGGTCTCGACAGATGAGACGATTTTTTCCAGTTGACAGCCTAGCTGAAGACCCACACTCTCTGATTCTTGGGTTCCCAAAAGCTACCAAGGCCCAGCTAAAATCAAGATTAAAGGAGCTCAAAAAACTTGGAGTTCAAGACGTCTCGTTTGAGGGCCCAATGGTAATCGACAAGCAGAACGTGCTTGGAAAAGGCTATACCGGTATCGTGATTCTGGCAAAAATAGGCTCAAAAAAGGTGGCATTGAAGATTCGAAGGACTGATTCGCCCCGCGCAAGCATGGAAGACGAGGCTAGGCTGCTCGAAGCTGCAAACAAGGTAGGTACGGGTCCAAGACTCATCAAAAGCAGCAAGAATTTTGTCGCAATGGAGTACCTTGATGGTAAAAAAATCTTTGATTGGGTAAAAGATCTTAAAGGAAGAGGCAGAGCTGTCAAGCTGAAGCAGGTAATATGTAAAGTCATGTCAGACTGCTACAAACTTGACATGGCAGGCCTTGATCACGGTGAACTGAGCAACATCACAAAGCACGTGATTGTCGGAAAGTCAGTCACCATGATTGATTTTGAAAGCTCAAGTCTTGAGCGCAAGGTCTCAAATGTCACGTCCGCAACACAGGCGATTTTCATAGGTTCCGGTCTTGCAAAAATCGTGCGACAGATCTACAACGTACCGTCGAAACAGAGAATAATTCCAGTATTACGACAGTACAAGAAAAAACGAACCCAAGCTAGTTTTGAAAAGGTTCTTGAGGTGCTAAGGATATGTCAAGCAAAGCAGTAAACCATCTAAAAAAGGATCGCAAGCTTGCAAAAATAATTAAAACTGTTGGACCACACAAGATAACTGTCGTAAAAAATCCATACAAATCACTAGTCGAGGCAATAATAACCCAACAGCTTTCAGGAAAGGCGGCAGACTCGATCTCAAAAAGGTTTAGAGAGATCTATGGTAGATTTCCAAAACCAGCTGACGTAATCAAGACTCCAGATTCAAAGCTAAGAGCTGCTGGACTATCCGGCATGAAAGCATCTTACATCAAGGATCTCTCAAAGAAAATAGAGTCAGAAGAGATCAAAATCAGTTCCCTGAAAAATATGACAGATGACCAAGTAGTTGAGCACCTAACCCAAGTCAGGGGGATTGGGCGATGGACTGCCGAGATGTTCCTAATTTTCTCCCTTGGCAGGCTCAATGTGCTTCCCGTAGGAGATTTGGGTTTGCGAAAGGGTGTCCAGAGACTTTATTCACTTTCAGATCTACCAGAAAAAGGTGAAATCGAAAAAATTGCGGAAAAGTGGAAGCCATACAGAACGGTTGCAACGTGGTACATTTGGAAAGGCCTAAACCAGTTCGACAAGATTGGGTAGCATACAGTTCTAGGAACCATTTATTATGAAAAACACGTTACCGTATCCATATTGCAAAAGCCGTTTATCGCGATTTTTCTCCTTGTGGTTATTCTTATCCCAATTCAGTTCACAAATGCCGAAGCCGAGATCCCAAATTGGATAAAAAGCAAAATAAAGCTATGGGCCCTAGATAAGATATCAGACGAGAGTTTCCTAAATTCGTTAATTGATCTCAACGAACGTGGCCTGCTCAGTATACAAAAAATCAGCGTTGTTGAAGATACATACACCCTGCCATCATACGGCAAGACCGTGTTTGTCAAAATATCTGGACGTACAACCGAATACGGGCAAACAAGCCAAGTTTCCCTGATTGTCACTGATCCAGATGGAATGAGAAAAGAGTACACCGTTCCAGTTCTCCAGAGCGGTGCCTACTCCACCCCCATCCCGCTCAGTTTCTCATCACCTACTGGGTTGTACAAGGTTACCGCGTATCATAACGGAAAGGAGCTTCCAAGATCGTTCTTTTACGTAAAACGTGACATAATGATTCCGTCCTGGATAAAAAATTCTGCGGGGTGGCTTGTCAACGGCAAGATTCAGGACAGGGAGTTTCTTTCCGGAATGCAGTATTTGATCGACCACGGGATAATCATGTTTGATCATGCAGGTGCAGACCAAGTTTCAACTAAGCTGAATGTCGACGTGAACGGCCTCAAGGCCGTCAGGCGTGGAACCATGCAGAGTATCGATGTCCATGTAAGCAATTTGGTGGGAAACGCAGGGGGTGTGACGGTTTTTGTACGAGTGGAGGATTATGGCGAAAACATACTGAAGGAGTTTAAGGGAATCACGGATTCGGATGGAAATTATAATATTTCCTGGGAGCTGAGTAAGGATTTTGATGACATTGAGACCTTTCTAGTGTTTGTAGACGTGACTGATGGGTCATCATCAGAAACTAAAGTGTTTTCATTTCAAGTTTATTGCCTGTGTGGCGAATCAAACTGCAAATGTCGTAACTAGATGATTCTATAATGGCGACTTTGAGGCTTAAGGCCAACATCGGTTGTTGTATGGCGACAACCTCAAACGCCGAGATATTTACGCAATACAAGTATTATCGTTTATGGTTGTTCGATTCAGACAAACCTAGTAGAAAGCCATGGGGCCGGTGAGATTTGAACTCACGATCTCTAGCACCCCAGGCTAGCATCTTAACCAAGCTGGACTACGGCCCCCAAAATGGGAAAAATCGTGAAATTATTAAGTTGTGTGAACCATACAAAACCATGAAGATTTGCTCAATTTGTCACAAGATTTCAGCAACAGATGATAACCACACTGACTGTAAAGAGAAGTTGCGAATCGAGCTGGAGGCAGAAGATTTCAAGAAAAGCATCCCTGAGAAACTAGATCTCATGAAAAACCCAAACGACGTACAGCCAGACATTAGGGCATTGATGGGTCACATATCAAAAGAAAAGAAAAAAGAAGAGTCATAGCCATTTTGCAAGTCGTTCATTTTCGAATTGCTCCTTTTCTCGCATGTGTTCTTGTGCTGGCCTGTCAAGTCTTGTTATAGGATTTGGCTGCGCAAACATATCCACATAGACGTAGCCTGCAGTTGAGCCCATCTCCACAAAACATCCGCCTCTTCCATCAAAAACCATGTCTGTTCGTTCCTTTTTGATTTGGGCAATTATGTCGTGTGCCACTGCCACTCCCTGTCCCTCTGCAAAAATTCCCGCTTTTGGAACTGCGATTTTGTCTGTAACCATCATTGTTGTTACGTCGCCTATCGCATAGACATTCTCAAATTCTGTCTTGCAGTCGCGTTTTACCGAAATGAACTGGCCCTGCTGGGCAAAGTTTGAGTCATAGATGACTTTGGGTGCCTTGTGTGGCGGTACTGCGATCAGCAGATCAAACTTTTCTGTGCTGCCGTCCTCGAACTTGAGCAGGTTTTGTTCCACTGATGTGATCTTTCGATTCCCGTGAAACTTGATTTTCTCCGATTCCAGGATTTCCAAGAGCTGTTTGCTCACATCTGGACCTGCCGCAGGCAATGTGATCGGCGCGAGACTGTAAAAGTCGATTAGGACCGAGTCCCGCGTTTTTAGCTCCTTTAGCATGGAACTAATTATCAGTGCAGCTTCAAATGGTGCAGGAGGGCACTTGTATGGCATGCCTGTGATTGCAAAAGCCAGCTTCCCTGACTTTGTTTGCAGGATTTTTTGCCGGATTTTTCCCACATGTTCTAGGTCATAGAGAATCATGGAGTTTTCTGAGAGTCCTGGAATTTTTTCAGGCGCAAGCTCAACCCCGGCTGCAATAATTAGATAGTCATAGGAAAATTCCCTAGTTTCCGTCCTTACTTTTTTTTGACTTGTGTCAATTGTCACTGCAACTTCGTTTACAAAATCGATTCCTTTTTTTGTAACTGACTTGAGCGGCCTTTTGGATGTCTCAAACTGTCTTGTCCCCTTTATGATCCAGAGCTTAACTAGGTCCATCATGAAATAGTCTTTTTTGTCGATGATGGTTATCTTTACGTCAGGAAGATTTACCTTTAGCTCGTTTGCCGCGGCAAGGCCGCCAAACCCCCCACCCAAAATTAGAACGTGTTTTTGCAATTTAGCGTTCTTGTGTAGTAGGTCTTATCAGTATCTCATTTACGTTAACATGTGTGGGAGACTCTACTGCATAAAGAATCGCATTTGCGATGTCTTCTGCTTTTAGTGCCTCCATCTTTTTTGACAATTCTACAAATGCCTTTAACGATTCGTCCGTGATTGTGTTTGTGAGCTCTGTCGCGACAACTCCCGGCTCTACACAGGTAACTCGAATGTTTCCCCTCTGGCTGAACTCTTGCCTTAGCCCCTCACTTAGTGCCGTGACCGCATGTTTTGTCGCGCAATATACGGTGCCGGCAGGAAATACAATCCGCCCAGCAACCGATGAAATGTTGATGATGTGGCCAGACTTTTTTGAAATCATGTGCGGAATCGCAGCTGCTGTGCTATACAGAACACCCTTTATGTTAACATCAATCATTTGATCCCATTCGTCAACCTTGAGGTTTTTGAAAAAGCTCAGTGGCATCAAACCTGCGTTGTTTACCAAAATGTCGACTGTTCCCCATTTTTTTATCACGGCATCGACAAAAGAATCGCAGTCAGATTTTTTTGTCACGTCAAGCTTTTTAACTAGAATTTCTCCCCCGTTTTTTGTAATTTCATTTTTAAGCGCCTCGAGTCTGTCCGCGCGTCTTGCCCCAACTGCTACTTTGGCCCCAGCCTTCGATAGTGCCATTGCGGTGGCATATCCGATTCCACTGCTTGCACCAGTGATTATTGCGACTTTTCCTTGGAGCATCCTACCAATGTGGTTTGAATCGTCGTTTTATGTTTTTGGTTAGCTTCTTTGATAATTTATTACAGGTAAAGATGTACCGTCGTTGTTGAAGATAGTAGACTGTGCATATTGCGGCAATGAGACGGATCTTCCCTTCGAGTGCAATTATTGCAAAGATCAGTTTTGCTCAGAGCACAGGCTTCCAGAAGAACATCGCTGTGTAAAGCTTACATCGATTCGTGCAAAAAGACTTGGGAAAAATAAAATCATTCGCCAACAAAAAGGCGGCTTTTTGAGCCGGGTTTTTGGCAAACATAAAAACTAGTAAACTGATTTTCCTGGCTTTATTTTTGTGAGCCTTGCTTGGTAGAAAAGCGCAACAGCAAGAGCAAACAAGACAATTGACGTAAGCCAGTGTGCAGTGATCAAGGTAACATACGTAACCGCAAATCCAGTTGAGACCATACCTTGGCTTAGGAGCTTAATCCAGTTGCGGAGCTTGACAGCTCTGCTTATCATTTCTATGACAAAGAGTGCCGCTACTGGGTATATCGTAAGCAAGATGAAATCAATTACGTCTACGTCTAGGTGAGACATCTCAGTCTTGCATGATCAGCTTAACTGTGATGTTTTTTGCAATTAATGCCTGCGCATTTTCATTTGGTATTGTAGCTACGTCTTCTGCCTTGAAGGGTCCATATTTAGTATAGTCGGCCCCAACAAACTGATCAAAATCCTTGAGGAACCGCACGGTTATTGGCCTTGTCTTGTGTTTTTTCGAGACGGACTCTAAAAGCTTGGTTCTTCCATTTAGTGTTGCGGAAAGGATCATTTCCTTTCTTTCTTGCTGCTCCTGCAGGGATTCCAAGATGAATTTTTCCTCATCAAGCAGGTTTGTCATGTCTAGGCCCCCATGACTGACCTTGCTGAGTCGGGTCTTGAGCAAAAGGGATGTTACCTGGGTTAACATTTCAACCAATCTGTTTTTTATCTTGTTTTCAATTCCGTCGTATCCCTCGTTTTTCAGCTTACCAAGATATTCAGAAAGTGATGTGTAAAACGCAGGATCGATTTCTTGGATCTGATCGTTTTCTATTTCTCTTACTAGAACTGCATACAATGAGTTTACATCGATTTTTTTTGTTTCTGACATCAGGTCACCTTAATCCTTAAATGCTGGGATTTTTCGTGTAAACGTGAAGGAACCAGCTTGCCATATAAAGTAACTCACGGTGAACCAACCCAAATAAAATATTCGGCCGACGAAATTTTTGCAAAGATTAAACACGAAAACATCCGTTTTATCGATTTACAGTTTTCAAGTCTAGTTGGAAGATACCACCACACGACGATTTCAGCAGCGACTTTTACCCCAGATCAGATGAAAGACGGCCTCCCAAAGCTTGATGGTTCATCAATTGTCGGATTCACAAGCGTTGATGACTCGGATCTTGTCCTCAAGCCAGACCCAAACACATTTGCAATAATTCCGTGGGTTACTGAAAAAAAAACGGCGCGATTGATTTGCGACATCTACTGGGGACGCGGCCGCGGCAGGCTGGAACGCGACCCAAGAGGGATCGCGCAAAGGGCAGAAGAGCACCTGAAAACACAGGGTTTTGATTTTAGCTACTGGGGTCCTGAAGTAGAGTTTTTTGTATTTGACAAGGTACAATGGGATGTATTGACTCCGTACAAGGGCCAGTCTTATTCCATCGAGTCAAAAGAGGCCCCGTGGAGCCAAGAAGGAACAGGCTATCCGATGGGGTTACAGGAAGGTTACTACCCAAGTACTCCTTCTGATACGCTCACCGAGTTTAGAAATGAATGTGTAGATGTACTAAATGAAAATTTTGGAATCTTGTGCGATAACCATCACCATGAAGTCGCAACAGCTGGCCAGTGCGAAATAGACATCAGGTATGATTATTTGACAAATGCCGCAGACGGCGCCCAAACCTACAAGTATACGGTAAAAAACATCGCCCAAAAATTTGGCAAGGTTGCAACCATGATGCCAAAGCCCATATCCATGGATGCGGGTTCTGGAATGCACACGAACGTAAGTCTGTGGAAGAATGGGAAAAACATGTTCTTCGACAAGGACGCCAAAGACGAGATAAGCCAAACTGGGAGGTATTTTTGTGGTGGAATACTGAGTCATGCAAGAGCTCTCTGTGCAATTACGAACCCGACTACAAACTCGTACCACAGATTGGTACCGGGCTATGAGGCCCCTGTCTATATCGCTTGGAGCCCGAGTAACAGATCAGCTGCAATCAGAGTGCCGGAGCACTTTAGAGGCGAAAAGTACTCTTTCTTGAAGAGATTTGAATATAGGGCCCCAGACCCATCGGCCAATCCATATTTGGTTTTCTCAGCTGTTCTTGCCGCTGGACTTGACGGCATAAAGAAAAAGCTTGACCCAGGGGATCCAGTACTTGAAGATATTTACAAAATGACAAAAGAAGAACGCGCAAAGCGCGGAATCAAGACGGTTCCAGCTAACTTGGGGGAGGCACTAGACGAGCTGGAAAGTGACCGCAAGTTTCTCACCCCGATTTTCTCAAATGACATAGTCGATAAGATAATTGAGCTTGAGAGAAAAGATCACCGTGAGATCTCAATTAGACCTCACCCCCACGAGTTCTATCTTTACTTTGATGTTTAGAGTAGCGGTCTTGCAGTAAACTCGAGAATATAAAAGAAAGATACCGCGATCAGCCCAAATCCTATTCCGATGTAGATGCCACGCCTTTTGTCCGATGTTGCAGCCTTGTAGACTAGAATCATCCCTGCCAGTCCTACAAAGAGAATAACGATTCCAGATACTGTATAATCAAGTGTGCCTCCCTGGATGAAGGGATAGAAAATACCAGACAGTAATGCGAAGAATCCGACAAGATAGCCGTATTTGACGCCGCTCAGAATCTTGGTAGTTCCGGCCATTTGTTTGGGATGAAAATTGTTGGGAAATAAACGTTTGATGCTTTTTTGGCCTAATTACATCTCGCCCATGCCCATATCGCCCATTCCTGGCATTCCACCCATGCCGCCCATTCCTGGCATTCCACCCATGCCGCCCATTCCTGGCATTCCACCTTCTGGCCCTCCCGGTGGCCCGGCAGACTTGGCAATAGAGATAACGTCATCGATTCTTAGAATCATGCAGGCTGCCTCCGTTGCAGCTGAAACTATTTGGTTTTTTACCGCTAGCGGTTCGATGATGTCGTGTGTTTTCATGTTCCCCAGTTTGGCCCTCATCACGTCGATTCCAGTCCATTTCTCTCCCTTTAGTTGTCTTGATCTAAGATTGGTCAGAGTGTCGATTGGATCCATTCCAGCATTTTCAGAAAGTGTCAATGGTATTTCTTCAAGCGAATCTGCGAATTTCTCTACTGCAAGCTGCTCACGGCCTTCTAGGGATTTTGCCCAGCTTCTTAGCTTCGTTGCAGCATATATTTCCGGAGCTCCCCCACCCGCTACAATTGATGGATTCTCCATGACATCTTTTACTACCATTATTGCGTCGTGAACTGATCGTTCAACTTCATCGACTACTCTCTGAGAACCGCCTCTAAGCAGTAGGGTCACTGACTTTGGGTTCTTGCATCCCTCCACAAAGACCCATCTGTCTTCTTCGATTTTTCTCTCCTCAACTAGCTGAGCGGAGCCAAGATCTTTTTCAAACAGATCGTCAAGGTTTGTGACAATTCTTCCACCTGTTGCCTTTGCGAGCTTTGCCATATCGCTTTCTTTTACACGTCTTACCGATAGGATTCCTGCCTTTGCCAAATAGTGTTGGGACATGTCGTCAATTCCCTTTTGGCACAACATCACGTTTGCCCCTGAGGCGATTACCTTGTCTACCATGTTTTTGAGCATCCGGTTTTCTTCGTCAAGAAAGGTCTTCATTTGTTGTGGGTTTGAAATGTTAATTTTTGCGTCAAACTCTGTCTTGTCGATTTCGAGTGCGGTGTTTATTAAAGCAATTTTAGCCTCGGCTATCTTCTTTGGCATGCCACTGTGGACTACTTCCTTGTCAAGGACAATTCCCTCGATTAGTACAGAGTCCTTCATTGATCCGCCAGCCTTTTTTTCCACCTTGACATCGTCTTGGTCTACTGTGAATTTGCCGGTTTCTTTTTCAGCTACAGAGACGACTGCGCTTACGATAAGATTCGAGAGGTAATCAGATTCTTTTCTCACAAGCTTTGTCTGCATTGATGTTTTTGCAATCTTGAGAAGGGTTGACTTGTCGTTTGCAGATACCTCCTCCGCGATGTCTTTTAGATATTGTAATACTTTTTTTGACGCCTTTCTGTATCCATCTACAATAATTGTCGGATGGATGTCTTGGTTTATCAGAGATTCGGCATTTTCAAGCAAGGCCCCGGCCAAGATTACTGCGGATGTGGTTCCATCTCCTACTTCACTGTCGGTTGTCTTGGAAATCTCCACTAGCATTTTTGCTGCCGGGTGTTGGACGTCAATTTCTTTGAGAATCGTTGCCCCGTCATTTGTGATTGTAACGTCGCCAAGACTATCAACAAGCATTTTGTCCATTCCCCTTGGACCAAGGCTGCTATGGACGATTTCGGCAATTATCTTCGCTGCCGCAATATTGTTTTTTTGCGCCTCACGGCCCTTGTTTTCAGACGAGCCTTCTTTTAACAGAACTACGGGCATTGTTCCTCTTGGTCCTTGAATACTCATGATGAAGAAATTTCATTTTTTCCCTTTTTATACTTTGCAAATTTCACTAATTCCAAAGGTACGGTTGCGATCTCTAGTTATTTCCAATCGTTGTTTTTAAATTGGGATAATAGACTGGCAAACTCATGGTCAAATCCTCGTACAAGACTTCCTACAAAAAGATTCTAGTGGATCTGGAAGAGCATAACAAGTGGTTTGAAAACACGATCCCCCTCATAGCTAGTGAAAACGTGCCCAGCCCAGCAGTTCGTGAGGCACTGCTCTCTGATTTTGGTAACCGTTACGCGGAGGGCTGGCCGGGAGAACGTGTCTATGCTGGGTGCATCTACATCGATAAGGTAGAAATAGAATGTATGAATCTTGCAAAAAAGCTCTACAGGGCAGAGTTTGCTGACGTAAGGCCGATTTCAGGGGTTGTAGCTAATCTGGCTGTGTATTCAGCGTTTACAAGTCCAGGCGACGTGATGATTGCGCCATCGATTCCTGCTGGTGGTCATATCTCCCACGGCAAAAAAGAGCATTCCGGTACTGCAGGTTTGGTACACGGCCTTGACGTCGAATTTTACCCCTTTGATGCAGATGAGATGACAATTGATGTCGATAAGACAAAACAAAAAATCGAGGAGCTAAAAAAAACAAATAGGTTGCCAAAGATGGCAATGTTTGGCGGCTCGCTCTTTTTGTTTCCCCATCCAGTAAAAGAACTATCAGAGTTTCTCAAGGGCCATAATATCCACATCAATTATGATGCGGCTCATGTTGCAGGTCTGATTGCTGGAGGGCAGTTCCAAGATCCCCTAAGGGAGGGGGCGGATACCATGACGATGAGTACCCATAAAACTTTGTTTGGCCCGCAGGGAGGACTTGTGCTGTCATATGAAAAATATGGTGAGGCAATAAAGAAAGCGACATTTCCAGGTCTTACAAGCAGCCACCACATTCACCATATGGCAGCAAAGGCGATTGCGTTTGCGGAGGCCTTGGAATTTGGCAAGGATTATGCCAGACAGGTCATAAAAAATGCAAAGGCGCTAGCAACAGCTCTAAGTGAAGATGGTTTCAAGGTTCTTGGTGAAAAACGCGGCTTTACAAAATCACACCAGATTGCAGTCAATGTCTTAGAGTATTCTGACGGCGGTAAGGTAGAGGCCGACCTCGAAAAGGCGAACATAATTGTAAACAGGCAGCTAATCCCAGGCGATATCAAGGCTGGACGAAACTATTTCCATCCAGGTGGAATCAGGCTTGGAGTATCCGAACTGACAAGGCTCGGCATGAAAGAGTCAGAGATGAGGGAGGTTGCGGGGCTTATTAAAAAAATTGTCATTGATAAAAAGGATCCAAAAAAACTCGCAGCCAAAGTCAAGGCATTTAGAAAAGACTATCAAAAAGTCCGATATTGTTTTGATAACAAGCTTGGCGCATACGAGTACGTAAAGCTCCGTTAATTATAGTCGGTAAGAAGCAGTTGGTCGCCCTTTCTTTTCCCAAATACAAGATCTATTTCATCGCTTAATGTGGCAATTCTTCCCACAAGGTATGGCCCAACCTCGTATTTTTTAACAAGTCTTTTTGCAAGTCTCAGGTATTTTTCAATTGATGGTCTGGTGATGGTCTGGATTAGATTCTTGCCGCAGATGCAGTGTTGTAATAATGGCGTTCTGCGGTATTTTCTCCCACAGGAGGTGCATCGAAACTTTTGTCTTCCATACGCTCTCAGGTTCCCAATTATATCCGGTACAAGATGCGTCGTGATTACGTTTGTGACAATTTCGTTTGTGTCTACTGCGTTTATCAGTTCTGCATTTCTTATCTGCATGTCGAATTTGTCAAGCATCGATCCGAGTGTGGAGTATGCACTACGTGAACGTGAGGTGGTCAGTGTTGTGGTGGTGTGCGTAAAGTAGTAGCCATAAAACTGCGACTCTGTTTCAAGGCGTGACTTGATAATCTCGATGCTTGTTACTTCTGATGCCTTTTTCCTCTGCATGGTATCTACGAAAAATTCCAGTGGTAGTTTTTTTGCAACCTCAAAGTTGTGTGCCTGCGGCTGAGACTCGTGCGGCAGGACGGTTGGCTGCACCAGAAGCGGGGCGTCCATGAGGCCGCCTATTTTGTCTGAGAGGAATTGGCGCGAAAAGTTCAGGAGGGCGTCCATCAACAGCATGATGGAATCGGCATCACCGTCTGCGTCGCGTCGTTTTGCAGAGTGCCAGTTAGGCGTAGCAAAACAGACATGTGTTTCAGTATAGCCGATTATCCTCCCCACAATCCCGACAGATGTGTGTGGTGCAAGGCCGATTATGAGCTGCCCAATTAGTCCATCGATATCCATGACATTGTAAAATGGCTTCTTGCCGTAGAATTTTTCAAGCTCCGTGTCGATGTATTTGCAAACCTGGACTAGGTACTTCCCACTTTCAAACGGAATTATTATGTCCTGCATTTTAATTTCGACTAGCTGATCTGAGTTTGTCAGGGGCCTGCCGCTAATGTCGTGTATATAACCCAACTCGTTTAGCCTTTGGGGTGATGTCCCTATCCACGATGGTTTAAAGTGGGTCAGGGGTGAGTTTGTTGCGTCAAATCTCACCGTCCCATCCTTGAACACCGTAAGGTCATAATGCTGTCTTATCAGACCCTTCTCAAGTGGCTCTGCAATTCTGTTTTGGTTTATGAGCTCCATTACTCCCTTGAATGGTTCTTGAACGCGAATCCCAGTTTTTTCCTGCGCCATCAGTATTCTCGCTTTTAGCGGGAATGGTTTGAAGGAGTGGATTGGTGCAGTTTTCTTACATTTTTGGCAGAAGTTGGACTCTAGTGTTGCTCTGCAAAGTGGGCAGGTGTGCTCTACTTGTGTGCGATTGCCACATTTCTGGCAGTTTATGCTAACTGATGGCTCGTTGCAGTCTTTGCAGGTTCTGTTGTATATGTTACAGTAAAAGCCGCCTGTCGTAGCCTTGAGCAGATCGCGTGTACTCCCCCCCTTGTCCCCAACTGGGAATAGTGTGTGAACCGGAGGCTTCATGAGCCGTGGCGCGGCCTTTTCTGGCCTCCCAATTCTGACTCCGATTGAGGTGGAAAATTTTGGCCTTATCCTGATTCCAGAAGAGTTTGTAATTATTTCCGGTGTTGTGCGCCCCTCAAATTTGACAGGGTTGGCAAATAAAAGTTGGTAAAAGATTTGCGATTCTTCTTCTCCCAGTGTCACATGGTTAGATATTTCATGTGGAGTCCCAAGCTTTTCTAAAATCGGCTTTACTGTTTTGGGGTATTTGATTGTAGTTTGTTCAATCGATATTGGTTGTAATAGCTGTTTTAGCTCGTCTGGTGATATCTGTTCCCAATAAAGCAGGTATTTTGGGTGTAGTGGTATTTGGAAGTCAAGTGAGATCTCTAGCGCTTCTTCAAGGCTGGGTGTTCTATCTACAAATTCCCTAAGCTCCGGATATGTT
>Ga0187894_10000628_pt1 | contig 47392 bp, 30 predicted proteins | sample GBC1701081metaG_FD_136650 | JGI IMG/M metagenome (GOLD analysis project Ga0187894, IMG submission 136650) | White microbial mat communities from a lava cave in the Kipuka Kanohina Cave System on the Island of Hawaii, USA - GBC170108-1 metaG ... | reverse complement strand
TCAGCATATACATCAGCGTCACTTTGTCGTTGACCGGATACGTCGTGCGCACGCCCGAGTGGTAGAACGGCAGGAAGTTGAACAGATACGCGCGCGAGAACGCCTGATTGTCCTTCGCGTAGTTCGTCTCGTACCCGAGGTTGGACGCGAACTTGCCGAAATCCACCTGCAGACCGCGGCCGACCGGGAAGATGTACGTGCCGTACGCCTGCCAGACATGGCGATAGATCTCGGCGCGCGGTTCGTTGGCGGGGTTGCCCTGCACCGCGTCCGTCGCCTGTCCGAACTGCAGATCGAGTCGCACGCCGAAGCGGCGGTTCGCGCTCACGTCCGGCGCGGCGTCGATGACGATGGCTGCCTGCTGGATGCTGAAGCTGTTCGCACGCTGATCGTACGCACGCAGCGCGACGCGCCGATCCGGCGGACGGTTCGCGTTGAACTGGTAATAACCTTCAAACGCCGCGCCAAACGTGATGGTGCGCCACCATTCGTCCGGCGTCTTGTCCGACGCTCCGTCCGACGACGACGCCGCCTGCGCGGACGCGGACGATGACGCCGGTGTTGAAGCGGTCTGCGCCGGCGCGGTCTGGGCCGGCGCGGACTCCGCGGACTGCGCGGCGGCGAACGATGCGCTCATCAGGCACGCGAGACCCACACACGACAGCGTCATGCTCCGCGCTGTCCATCCTCGATTCCACGAGCTCACGACATCCCTCCTGCCGACGACCTGCGATGCGTGCGGTCGCCGCTCCAGACACGGTACGGCGCGCGTCCTAAGAACCACGTAAGACGCGCGTAAAGAATCCATAAGGACCGCGCTACGGCCGATGTCCCGGGCGGACATCGGCGCTCCGGCCGTCCAGATGGCGCGTCCACCAGGCCGCCGCGGCGACCGCGAAGATCAGGCCGATCCATGCCGGTCCGGCGCAGCAGAACGCGACGGCGCCCGAGACGAGGGCGAGAAACGCGCAGACGTACGTAATCCTCATGGCTTCGACGCGTCGCCACGCACGGGCACGGCGATGCGATGAGCGTACGGGCCTGCGGCTAAGCCTTGCGTAAGACCGGAATAAAACTTCTATAAGCGAGAGGAGGAACACATCCGCGCGGCGCGGCGGTTCGTGCGGACTATTGGCGGGGCGCGACTCGTCGAGAACTACTCGTCCGAAGGGGATTCGTCCGCGAAGGCGCCGCGCGCGGATGTCGTCCTGGTCGCGCCGCCATCGGAGGCGCCGCTATTGCCGGCAGGCTGAAACCGATAGCCGACCCAGGGCTCGGTGAGGATGTATCTCGGCTGCGCGGGATTTGTTTCCAGCTTCTTGCGGAGCTGGCCGACGAAGACGCGCAGGTACTCCACCTGTTCGGCGTACTCGCCGCCCCACACCGCGCCGAGCAGCGTCCGGTGTGTGTGGACGCGGCCGGGGTGGCGCATCAGGAACAGCAGCAGCTCGAATTCCTTCGGCGTGAGGTGGACGTCGCGGCCCGCGACGCGTACGCCGCGCTGTTCGACGTCGAGCGTGATGTCGCCCTCGGTCAGCACGGACGACAGCTGCTCGGACGCGTGCGGCGACCGGCGCAGGGCCGCCCGGATGCGGGCGAGCAGTTCGTCCATGCCGAAGGGCTTGACGATGTAGTCGTCCGCGCCGGCGTCAAGGGCCTGGACTTTGGTGCGCTCCTCGCCTTTGACGGACAGGACGAGAATCGGCACGGTCGCGGAACGCTGGCGGACCTTGCGGCACAAATCGAGGCCGCCGAGGTTCGGCATCGAGAGGTCGGTGATCAGCAGATCAGGCGGCCAGTCGCCGAAGAGATCGAGCGCCGCGTCGCCGTCCGCCGCGACGCGCACCGCGTAGCCCTGCGCCGCGAGCGCCGTCCGCAGCACGCGCGTAATCTGCGGCTCATCGTCCACGACGAGGATGCGGGGCTGCTGAGTGCTGGATCCGGCGGCGGCCACGCTTGCATTATACGAGCGCGCGCGGGAATGCGGCCCCGTCACGAAAGCGCTGGGATGGGATTCGCGTGCAAGTGCAGTAGTCTATGGACGTCCGCGGCGCCTGCGCCGCGCGCGGCCGCTGGAGACGGATGCATGATCGACTGGTCGGCACTGCTGGGTGACCGCACGAACGGGCCGGTGGCCTATGCGATTGCGATTCTCGGCAGCATTCTCGTCGCGGTGCTGCTGATTCCGCTGCGGGACTTCCTCAACACCGCGTCCGTCGGCCTGCTCCTGCTGATGACGACGCTGGCGCTGGCAACGCGGCTCGGTCCGGGACCGCTGCTCGCCGGTGCGGTGGCGAGCGCGGCCTGCTTCGATCTCCTCTTCCTGCCGCCGTTCGGCCGCTTCGTCATCGCCGATCCCTCGAACTACATCGCGCTCGCGGTGTTCAGCGCGGTCGCCGTCACGGTGGGCCAGCTTTCCGCGCGCCTGCGCGTGCGCGCGCAGCAGGCCGAACGCGATCGGCAGCATATCGGCTGGCTCTATCAGCAGGTGCGGGAATCGTTCGATCGCGATAGCGAGAACGAAGCGCTGCGCCGCAGCGAGAAGCTGAAATCGGCGCTGCTCGACGCGGTGACGCACGATCTGCGGACGCCGCTCACGTCCATCAAAGCGTCCGCGACGGCGCTGCTGGAGGCGGAGGCGCGGACGTCGCGAGCGTCGCCGGTCGCCGCGACGCGGCCGGATCCGCCGCTGGCCGACGCGTCGACGCTCGATGCGCCAGGCTTCGATGCCGGCGCGCGCCGCGAGCTGCTGGAAGTGATCGACGAAGAGGCGGACCGCCTGAACCGCTTCATCGAAAGCCTCGTCGAGCTCGCGCGCATCGAGGCCGGAGAGATCGACGTCGAGCGGACCTGGATCGCGATCGAGGACATCGTCCACGGCGCGCTCGATCGCGCGCGCGGCCTGCTGACCCGGCATCGCGTCGACGTGACGCTGGCGCCAGACCTGCCGTCCATCCGCGCCGATGCGCGCGCGATGACCGAGGTCGTCTACGTACTCGTCGACAACGCCGCGAAGTACTCACCGGCTGGGACGACGATCCGCGTCGCGGCGGCCGTCGGCGACGAAGGCGCCGTCGATCTGTCGGTGGAAGACGAAGGCCCCGGCGTGCCGGTGCCGCTGCGCGAGAAGGTGTTCGCGCGGTTCTATCGCGTCAGCCCGACGGAAGCGCTGGATCGCGCGACCGGCCGCGCCGCCAGCCTGGGCATGGGCCTCGCCATCGCCCGCGGACTCGTCGACGCACACGGCGGCCGCATCTGGATCGAAGACGGCCAGCACGACCGCGGCGCGCGCGTCGTCTGCCGCATTCCCATCGGCGACGACTAACTCACCGCCCGGCACCGCTCCTCCGCGCCTGTTCACGTGCGCGTTTTCGCACACCGTGTCATAGTCGGGCTCTCTTCATCACGTACCAGGGCTTCGCCCCTCGCGCAGTCGTGCGAAGATGTGGGGCGTGAAGCGACCAGCACCGGATCAATTGAAGATGGTGGGCGTCCGCGACGTCCGCGACATCAACCAGACGATGTTCCTGCACCTGATCCGGGAACGCCAGCCGGTCTCGCGCGCGGAACTCGCCAAGGCGACGGGCCTGCGCGCGGGCACGGTCTCCGCCATCGTCAACCGGCTCATTCAGGAGCGCCTCGTCTACGAAGGCGTCGCCGGACCATCGAGCGGCGGCCGGCCGCCAAAGTATCTGTACGTCAACGCCGAGAACGCGTACGTGCTCGCGGTGGACATCGGCGTGAAGGAGTCCGTCTTCGCGGTCAGCGACTTCAACGGACGCATCCTGATCCAGCGGGAAACAAGCACCGAAGGCCCGGCGGAACGCTTTCTGCGCACGCTGGCGGACGAAGTCCGCAAGGTCTCGCGCGGACAGTTTCCCCGCGCGCGCTTCGAGGCGGTCGGCGTCAGCGTCCCCGGCCTCATCGACCGCTCGTCCGGCTCCGTCGTCGTCTCGCCCAATCTGGAGTGGCAGGACGTGCCCGTGCGCGCGCTGCTCGAAGAAAAGCTGCAGCTCCCCGTCTACGTCGAGAACGACGCGAACGCCGCCGCCTTCGCGGAGCTGTGGTACGGCCCGCTGGACGAGGTGAAGACGCGGACGCTGCTCTTTGTGCTCGTCGTCGAAGGCCTCGGCACGGGGCTGATCATGAACGGCGAGCTGCACGTCGGCACGCACATCGGCCTCGGCGGCTTCGGCCACATGACGATCGATCCGGCCGGACCGCCGTGTTCGTGCGGACGGCGCGGATGCTGGGAAACGTTCGCCTCGAACCGCGCGACCGTGGCGCGGTATCGCAAGCATGCGAAGCGCCGCACATCGGTGCAGACGATGAGCGATCTCGTGACGCTGGTGCAGCAGGGTGATGAAGAAGCGGAGCGCGCGGTGCGGGAAACGGCGGGGTATCTCGGAGAGGGCATCGCGAACCTCGCGCACGGCTTGAGTCCCGAAGTGATCGTCGTCGGCGGCGCGATCTCGGGCGCGTGGCAGTTGGTCGGACCGATCCTGACCGAACGGGTGAAGAGCCGCTACATCCTGCCGGAGATCGCGCCCCTCACAATCCGTCCGTCCAGCGTGCAGCGTCCCTCCCTGTTCGGCGCGATTCCCATCGCGCTGCAGCATTGCTTCGGCCCGAGCCGTCAGGGCGGCGCGCGCGAGACGGCGCGACGCTGACTCGCCGCCGCGGCGGCAGGTCCCCCTCACTCCCTTCCTCGTTCGACCGATCGCGCCTGGTCGGACGTCAGGCGCAACCGCTCGATACGGCGTTTTTGATGATCGCGCGCGCTGGACGCCGTGCCGACAGGCTCCGCGGCGTGTCGCCGGACGCGTCCACGGGGCGACTGCTGGCGGCAGAATGTCCCTCCCCGCACGCAGATATCCGCTATGACACAGTGCCCGCGACGCGGCGCAAACCTCGGGCCTCGATCTTTTTCCGCGCGTTGCCCGTGCCGGCCGCGTTCAGGCACACACGGTGCATACCTCATCGGCGCAAGGCAGAGACCTGCGAAAGTACGCACGCCAGCCGGCGGATCCGGCGGGGCGGCGCGAGCGCCTGTGACGAAGTCGCGCATGGGCGCTGTGCGTGCATCGCACGCGTCGCACAGGGCCGCCGGCGCGACAGGGGGCGGCCTGTCTGACGAACAACCATCGGCGGATTGCGTCCGCTCGTTCTTCCGTGCCCGATCGCGTGATCGGACCGGCGAGCGGCCCGGACCGGACAGCCTCGACACGACACGCGGCGGGCGGCGGCACTGCGCAGCCCTCGACGCGTGCGCGTCCTGTGCCGTCGAGCGGGGGCCGTCAAGCGGGTGCCATCGAGTGGGGGGACGTCGAGCGGGGCCATCGAGCGGAGGCCGTCGAGCGGCGTGACCATGGAACGGTGCGTTCCGGCGTTCGCGCGATCGGCCATCGTTTCGACAGTCGTTGACAGACGTGCGTCACGAGTGATACAAGACTTTTTCAACGGTAAGGAATAAGTCCCGTGAGCCCGGCTCGCGGCGGGCGCGACCGGCGTGTTCACGGCGTTCTCGCACGGATCGGCGCGGCGGCCGTCCGCGGACGCCGGCCATCGCATCGGGGGTCGTGTCAATGGCCAGGAGAAAGTCCGCGCGGCCGACCGTGTTCCTCATGTCTGCAGTCAGGCGGTTGCATCGATCGCTACGAGTCTCCGGATGAAGCTGTCGGTCCTGGACCAGATCATCGTCGTCGCGTACCTCGCCGGCATCATGGGGATCGGGTTCGCCATGAAGCGCCGGGCGGCCAGCGGCATGACGTCGTACTTCCTCGGCGGGCGACGTCTCCCCTGGTGGGCGCTCGCCATGTCCGGCTCGTCCTCCTACTTCGACATCACGGGAACGATGTGGATTGTGTCCACGTTCATCGTGCTCGGCTTGAAGGGGATGTGGGTCCACTGGCTGTGGGGCTTCCCGATCACCGCGTTCTACCTCGCCTACATGGGCAAATGGATTCGCCGGAGCGGCGTCCTGACCGGCGCGGAATGGATGTATACGCGCTTCGGCGCCGGTTCCGCGGGTGATCTCGCGCGCCTGTCGTACACGCTGTTCGCGATCCTCACCATCACGGCGCTCCTCGGCTACGGCGCGATCGGCATGGGCAAGTTCGGCGCGGTGTTCCTGCCCTTCTCGCCCTTCACCTGCGCGGTGCTGATCCTCGGCGTGACGGGCATCTACGTCGTCGCGGGCGGCTTCCACGGCATCGTCCGCGTCGAGATCGTGCAGACGATCATCCTCAGCGCCGGCGCGATCACCTTCGCGATCGTCGGCTACCGGCATTTCGACGCGTCCGCGTTCGCCGCCCGCGTGGCGCCGCAGTGGATGTCGATCGCGCCAGCCTGGCGCCCCGAGGAACTGCAAGGCGTCGCCGCCGGCGGCACGGACTACTCGCTGTTCGGCGCGCTCGTGGCCGTGTGGCTCGCCAAGGGCCTGCTGCTCTGCCTCAGCGGACCCGAGCAGCTCTATGACTTCCAACGCTTCCTGGCCGCTCGCGACGCGCGCGACGCGTCGAAGCTGGGCGCGCTGTGGGGCGCCATCCACACCGTGCGCTGGCCGTTCGCGATGGCCATCGCGGTGATGGCGATCATGGGCGTCGGCGATCCCGCAATCGACGCCGCGCTGAAGGCCGACCCCGAGACGGCGCTGCCGCTCGTCATCGGATCGATGCTGCCAACGGGCCTCGTCGGCTTCATGCTCGCCGCGCTGCTCTCCGGCTTCCTCGCGACGTTCAGCTCCACCGTCAACGGCGGCGCCGCGTATCTCGTCAAGGACGTGTATCAGCGCTATCTGAACCCGCACGCGGATCAGCGGACGCTCGTCTTCGCCAGCTACGTCGCGTCGACGCTGCTGATCCTCGCCGGCCTCGTCATCTCCTCGCTCGGCACGTCGATCAACACTGCGTTCCTCTGGATCTTCGGCACGCTCGCCGCCGGCATCCTGCCGCCGAACGTGCTGCGCTGGTACTGGTGGCGCCTGAACGGGTGGGGCTACGCCGCGGGCGTGTTCGCGGGCATGGCGCTCTCGCTCGGTCAGGCGCTCGCGGACACGTATCTCTTCGCGCAGCCGACGCCGCTCTACGTCGGCTTCCCGCTCATCGCGCTCGCGTCGACCATCGTGACGATCGCCGTGGCGCTCTGGACGACACCGACGGACGCGGACACGCTCGCGGCGTTCTACCGGCACGTGCAGCCGGCCGGCGCGTGGGGGCCGGTGCTGACGTCGGTCCTGCGGGAAGACCCGTCCTATCGGCGCGCGGAACCGTTCGCGCGCGACGCGTTCAATACGGTGACGGCGATGATCGCGATCTCGGCGCTGTACGTCGGGACGCTGTATCTCGTCCTGAACCGGCACGGCGTCGCGCTGCTCTGCCTGGGCGCGACGCTCGCGCTCGTGTTCGTCCTGTATCGGACCTGGTATCGGCATCTGCCGCCGCCCTCGCCGCTCGCCGCCGAGGGCGACTGACGCACGGTACGCGCGCGGCCGTTGTCCACATTCATCGAGCACATACACATGCGTTTTGACGGTAAGGTCGCGGTGGTGACGGGAGGCGCGTCGGGCATCGGACGCGCGACCGCGAAGATGCTGGCGGATCGCGGCGCCGCGGTCGCGGTGATCGACGTCGACCGTGCGGCCGGCGACGACCTCATGGCGTCCATCGCCGCGCGCGGCGGCCGCGCCGCCTTTCATGCGGCGAGCGTCGCCGATCCCACCGCGATCGCCGAAGCCGTCGCCGCTGCACGCGCGGGCGTCGGTCCCATCGACATTCTCGTCGTGAGCGCCGGCATCCAGCGCTATGGCGACGCGCTGTCCACGCAGGACGCGCAGTGGGACGAGGTGATGGACATCAACGTGCGCGGCGCCTGGCATGCCGCGCGCGCGTGTCTCCCCGACCTGCGGGGACGCCGCGGCGCGATCGTCAACGTCTCGTCCGTGCAGGGACTCGCGAGCCAGCAGAACGTGCTCGCGTACACCGTCAGCAAGCACGCGATGATCGGCCTGACGCGATCGCTCGCGATGGACTTCGCGAAGGACGGCGTCCGCGCGAACGCCGTGTGCCCCGGCACGGTGGACACGCCGATGCTGCGCTGGGCCGCGTCGCTCGACCCGAATCCGCAGGCCGTCATCCAGGCGTGCGAAGCGATGCACCCGCTGGGCCGCATCGCCGAGCCCGAAGAGATCGCCGAAGTCGTCGCCTTCCTCGCGCACGAGCGCGCGTCGTTCGTCACCGGCGCGGTGTGGACGGTGGACGGCGGCCTGCTGACGCTGATCGGCGGCGCACCGCGCGCGTCCGCGAGCGATGCGTCATGACGCGACCGACGCACGCTCCGCCGAGACATTCGTCATCGATGCGTTCGTTCGAGTCGACAGAAGAAAGGACCGTCCGTCCGTGACCGCCACACCGCCTCCCCCAGCCGTCTACCAGCCGCCGCCCGGCCTCGATCGCGCGCTGCGCGCGCTCCCGCTCGCGGAGCACGGATCGTATCGTCCGCGCCGCATCGGCTATCTGGTGAACTACAGCTTTCACATCTGGTATCAGATTCTGATCGACGTGATGCGCCGCCGCGCGCAGCAATACGGCGCGGAGCTGGTCGTGCGGGACGCGGATCTCAGTGTCGATCAGCAGATCGGCGCGGCGCGCGAGATCCTGCCGGACGTCGACGGCCTCGTCCTGACGCCCGCCGCGACGGAGGGCCCCGAGCAGGTGCTGCAGCTCGCGCGCGATCGCGGCGTCCCCGTGGCGGTGGAAGCCAATCCGGTCGCGGGCATGGCGACGCTGATCGCCATCTGCGACTACGACGCGGGTCTGGCGCTCGGCCGCTGGACGGGTCAGCACGTCACGCCGCGCGGCACGCGGCCGCTGCGCGTGCTGGACGTCGCGCTGCCGACGCTGCGTCCGTGCCTGCTGCGCAGCGAAGGCTTCTTCGACGGCCTGCGCGAGCTGCAGCCGGACGCCGTGATGATTGCGCGCGTCAACGGAGAAGGCACGCCCGACGTCGCGCGACGCGTCGCCGCGGAGGCGCTCGCGGGCGAGAAAGACGTCGACGTCCTGTTCGCGATGGACGATGAGACGGCGCACGGAGCGTACGAAGGATACTGCGACGTCGGCCTGCCGCCGGAAGCCGTCGCCGTGGTCGGGTTCGGACTGTCCGGCGATCCCGAGAAGGACTGGCTGCTCTCGAACGGCGTGTTGAAAGCCAGCGCGGCGATGTTTCCCGAGTATGTGGCCGTCCGTTGTCTCGACGGCCTGATGCGCCTGGGCGCGGGGCAGCCCGTGCGCCGGCGCGACGTCATTCCCACCGTGCCCATGACCGCCGATCGACTTCCTGATTTCTACCCCCAGGTCGATGGCCGCTGGACACCAGACCTCGCGACCGTGGCCGCGCTCACGGTCGCCGATCACTGCTCACGCGAATAAGCCATGACGGGGAGGCCGATCATGCAATCCGTTCTTCGACGTCTTCGTGGATCCGCCGCTGTATCGGCGCTCGTGCTCGGCCTGCCCGTGCTGGCGGCCGCACAGTTCAACACCGGATCGATTACCGGCACGGTCACCGATCAAAGCGGCGGCGTCATTCCCGGCGCGACGGTGACGGTCACCAACACCGGCACCAACGTCGCGCGGACGTCCGTCACCGACGCGGGCGGCCGGTACGACGCGCCCGCGCTCGAAACGGGCACGTACCGCGTCGAGGCCGCGCTCGAAGGCTTCCAGGACAGCCGCGTCGACGCGATCCGGCTGTCGGTCGGCGATCGCGCGCGCGTCGATCTGAAGCTGTCGGTCGGCGTGCGCGGCGAGTCCGTCACGGTGGAAGCGGCGGCCACGCGCATCAACAGCGAGACATCGTTCATCGGCGACACGATCGACCAGGCGCGCGTCGCGAACCTGCCGATCAACGGCCGCGATTTCACGTCGCTGCTCGCCACGGTCCCCGGATCCGTGCAGAGCGGCAGCTACTTCAACACGAGCGTGAACGGCGTGCCGACGTGGTTCGGCCAGAGCATCATGGTGGACGGCATCGACGCCGGACGCGGCGACCTGAACGGCGTGTCGAACGTCCTCGGCCGCATCGACTCGCGCGTGAACCGCGCCAGCATCGACAGCATCCAGGAAGTCCAGGTCATCGAGCAGACCTACGGCGCCCAGTACGGCCAGGCCATCGGCGCCATCGTCAACGCGATCACCAAGTCCGGCACGAACCAGTGGCACGGCGGCGCGTTCGAGTACTTCCGCGATGACGCGCTGGACGCGCGGGACTTCTTCGCGTCCGCACGCAACGTCGGCAACGCGGACTTCCGCATGAACCAGTTCGGCGGCAACGTCGCCGGGCCGATCGTCAAGGACAAGGCGTTCTTCTTCTTCAACTACGAAGGCGTGCGGCAGAACAAGGACACCGTGCTGCAAGGCTTCGTGCCGACGCAGGCCTTCCGCGACACGTTCAGGCCGGCGATGGCGCCCGTCCTCGCGAAGCTGCCGCTGCCGAACACCGCCTACGACACGCGCGAGCCGCGCCTCGGGCTCTACAGCGCGATCGGCGCGCGCGAGCTGCGCGAGGATACCGGATCGCTGAAGGCGGACTTCAACCTCACCGACGCCGATCGCCTGGCAATCCGCTACAACTTGAACGACTCGGAGACGATCACGCCGTACGGCGCGGCGCTGGGTCAGGTGGCGAACGGATCGCTGCGCGTGCAATTACTCAAGGTGACGCACACGCGGACGCTGTCGAGCCGCGCGTTCAACGAGCTGGCGGTCGGCCTGAACCGCAACGTGACGTATCCGGACGGCGGCGACACGAGCCTGCCCGTCTTCAACTTCGCGTTCATCGACGGCGCGATGGCGAGCCCCGGCCCCGCGCGGTTCGCGCAGTACCGCCAGTCGAACATCATCCAGATCCTCGACACGCTGAATCTCGTGACGGGCAGCCACTCGTTCAAGATCGGCACGGACATCCGCCTGAACCGGCGCCGCGCGGAGGTGGACGAGCAGATCCAGTTGCTCTTCTTCAGCCTCGCGGATCTCGCGAACAACGCGCCGTTCTCGGCGGACCGGATCGGCACGCCGATGCTGTACTACGAGAACGAGAACTACTCGTTCTTCGTGCAGGACGACTGGAGGATCCATCCGCGCGTGACGATCAACGCCGGCGTGCGCTACGACGTCAGCTCGACGAGCCGCGAGCGCGACGGCCGGCTGCGCAATTTCGATCCGGAGACCGGCACCTACACGCCGCTCGGCGCCAAGGTCCACAATCCGGACACGAACAACATCGCGCCGCGCGTCGGCTTCGCGTGGGATGTCCGTGGCTCGCAGAAGACCGTTGTCCGCGGCGGCTACGGCCTGTTCTACAACCAGGAGCTGCCGGCGAGCTTCGGATCGCCGCACAACAACACGTTCCCGGATCTCGCCGTCAACATCTTCGACGGCATCGCGCTGTCGTTCCCGCTCGCGCCGGATCTCTTCGCGAACGCGCCGCCGTCGGCGCGCGCGATCAACATCATCGATCCGGATCTCGAGACGCCGTACGCGCACCAGTTCTCGGCGAACGTGCAGCAGGACATCGGCCTCGGCGTCGTGCAGATCGGCTACGTCGGCAATCGCGTCCGCAGGATGACGGCCGGATCCAGCATCACCGCGCTCAATCTCAATCGCACGAACCCCTTCACCGGGCTGCGTCCGGATCCGTCGCGCGGCAACATGTTCCTCATCGCCGGCTATCCGAAGTCCAACTACGACGCGCTGCAGGCGGGCTTCAAGCGCGTCCTGACCAGCGGCCTCGGCGTGAACGTGAGCTATACGTATGCCGTGCAGAAGGACGATGCGATCGGGTTCCTGCAGGATTATCAGGACACGACGAATCCGGACGCGGAATGGGGACCGGGCGATCACGACCTGCGCCACAACCTCGCGTTCGACCTGATCTACAACGTCCCGCGATCGGCCCTGCCGTTCCTGCCCGAGCGCGTGGCCGAGGGCTGGCAGCTCGCGAGCATCACGCAGGTGCGATCGGGTATGCCGGTAAACGTCACCGTGACGGGCGGCTTCTTCGGCGGCAGCCTGCGGCCGAACGTCGTGCCGGGCGTGTCGAGCCGTCCGGACAACGACGACGTGCCGAACCGCCAGTTCAATCCGGACGCCTTCGTCGCGCCGCCCGCCGGGCAATACGGTAATCTCGGACGCAACGCGCTGCGCGGCCCCGGGTTCTTCCAGGTCGATCTGTCGCTGTCGAAGAGCACGCGGATCGCGAACGGCCAGCAGTTGCAGTTCCGCATCGAGACGTTCAACCTGTTCAACCGCGCGAACTTCTCCGTGCCGTTCGGCGGCCTGAATCGCGATCCGCTGTCGAACGGCCTCTCGCCGAGCGTGCTGTTCGGCCAGAGCTGGCGCACGGTCGGCGACGAGCAGAGCACGTCGATCGGCCCCGGCGGTCCGCGGCAGATCCAGTTGTCGCTGCGCTACAGCTTCTGAACTGGACGCGCCACTGCTTTCCCCCGAGGTCCGCTGTGAGAGGTCGCCGTGAGAGATTCGCTGTGAGAACGCCCCTGCTCCTGGCGGCCGTCATCGTCTCCATGACGGCCACCATCGGCTCGCAATCACTCGCCACGCCGCCAGCGGCGCCGCCCGCGCCAACAGCCGGCGCGACATCGTCCACCTGGACTCCGCCCGCGACGACGATCGAGACGGTCTATATCGTACCGACGAGCCACTACGACTTCGGCTTCGTGGAGCCGCCGGACGCCGTACGCGAGCGCGCCGCGCGTCACCTGGACGAAGTGCTGCGGCTCGCGGACGCGGATCCGCGGTTCCGCTGGACGATCGAAAGCGTGTGGCAGGTGAACGAGTGGCTGAAGCGCGCGCGCGCCGCGACGTCGGTGCTGCCGAAGGACGAGGAAAAGATCGCGCGGCTCGTCGCGCACCTGAAGAGCGGACGGATTGCGCTGTCGGCGTCCTGGGGCAGCATGCACACCGACTTCATGGGCGTCGAGATGCTGGATCGCCTCGCCTACGACGCCACGGCTCTGAAGCGGAAGTACGGCGTCGAATCGACGCTCGCGGTGCTGGACGATGTGCCGGGACACCCGATGGGATTGCCGTCGGTGCTCGCGGCCAGCGGCGTGCGGCATCTGCTGGTGGGCGTCAATCAGGGCTTGATGGGCGGCACGTCGCTCGCGCCGGGGAAGGTGCCGTTCTACTGGGAAGGTCCTGACGGCGGAAAGGTGCTGACCTGGATCAGCCAGGGCGTGCGCGGCGGCTACGTCGAAGCGCTCACCGATTTCTACCTCGATCCGTTCACGCGCGATCCGTACACCGCCGAGACGCCGTACGAGATGTTCAACCCGACGGCGCCGAAGAAGGCGCCGCTCGCGATCATGGAAGAAGGCGTGACGGCGCTCCTCGAGCGCTACGCCAAGGCCGGCTACACGCGCGACGCGGTGCTGGTCATGTACGCGCACGACTTCATCGAACCGTCCAACGTCGCGAACCTCCAGCGCGCGGTCGCGCTCTGGAACGGCGCGCACGCGTCGCCGACGCTGCGCATCGCGACGCCGCCGGAGTTCTTCGCGCATGTCGAACAGACCTACGGCGCGACGCTGGAGACGCGGCGCGGCGAGTGGTCCGGACTCTGGTCGGAAGCCAAGACACATTCGCCGCGCATGGCCGCGCTCGCGCGCTTCGCGCAGGACCACACGCCCGTGGTCGAGACGCTGTGGAGCGCGCTGTCATTGACGCGCGACGTGCCGCATCCCACCGGGAACATCCGCAGTCTCTTCGATTGGATCTTCACCTTCGACGAGCACAGCGGCGCGGGCAACACCGGCTGGCCGACGCTGAACTCACGCGGCGCGCTGGAGGAGCAGAACCGCCAGTACGCCGGCTACCTGACGCGCGCGCGCGGTGAGATCGACGCGCTCACGCGCGACGGCCTCGGCCTGCTGGCGCAGCCAGCCGACGTCACGCGCGCGCCGGCGCTCACGCCGCCGCAGACGTGGTCGCTCATCGTCTACAACCCGCTCTCCTGGCCGCGTACCGACGTCGTCGAGGTCGCCGCGCCTGAGCCCGGCCGGCGAATCACCGGCGTCACGCGCGCGTCGGACGCACGCGCCGTGCCGTTCGACGTCACGCGCGATGGACGCGTCCTGCTGCTCGCGCAGGACATCCCGTCGCTCGGCTACGACACGTTCCTCGTGCAGACGGCCGAAGGCGACGCGGCGCCGACGACGACGCTCGCGCCGAACGTGCGCACGATCGGCGGGGCACCCTATCAGGTCACCGTGGACGCGGCCGGCGACATCGAGAGCGTGCGCGCGAGCGCATCACGACGCGAGCTGGTGAACGGCAAGAGCGAGGCGCGATTCAATCAACTGCGGTGGATGCAGGGTCCGCGCGGCGCGGTCCTGCCGGCGCCGGCCGCGGCGCGCATCGACGTCGAGACCGGCGGCTTCTTCCAGCGCATGACGATCGTGCGTCCGCGCGCGGCTTTCGCGTCGACCGTCATCACGGTGTATCGCGATCTGGATCGCGTCGACATCCGCAACACGATCGACGAACGCTTGCTGCCGTTCGTGTCCGCGGGCAAGGCGTGGCATGACGCGTATTACTTCGCGTTCCCCTTCGCGCTGGATCCCCGGACGCTGACGCTCCGGGCCGAAGGGCATCGCGGCTTCTCGCGTCTGCCGCAGGACTACTTCCCGGGCGCGCGGCAGGATGCGACGACAACCCAGCACGCGATGGGACTGGAGGATGGGACGGCGTCGGTCACGCTGGCGCACCGCGAAGCGTTCCACGCGATCTCCGCCGGGTTTCTCGACGTGCAGCCGTCCGCGGGGCCGCCGCCCGCGCTGCCGGCGATGCTGACCGGCAAGTGGCCGCTGCCCGAAGCGACGATCTACTCGCGCGCGCTGCGGCGCGGGTCGCAGAGCGACACGCACGATCTCGGTGTCGTCAATCTCGACACCGTGGAACCCGGCCTGCCGCATCCAACGACATTCGCGTATTCGCTGTCGTCCGGCGCGGCGGCGTTCGACGCGGTGAGGGCATCGCACCAGGGATGGGAGCTGAATGTACCGCTGCTCACCCGGTACGCCGTCACGCTGCCGGCGGCGCCGCGCGCGAGCTTCTTCGGCGTCGATCGGCCGAACGTCCAGATTCTCACCGTCAAGCCGCTGGAAACGGACAAGCAGGTCGGGCACGTCACCAGCGTGCCGCTGACGCCGCGGCCGAACCGCAGGTTCGTGATCCGCCTGCAGGAAGTGTCGGGGACCGCGACCGACGTGCGCGTCATGACGCCGATGCCGGTCCGCGCGGCGCGGGTGCTCGATCTCGTCGAAGAGCGTGTCCTGCAGCCGGACCTCCCCACGTCGCCGCTCACGATCAGGCTGCGACCGTTCGAGGTGGCGACCGTCGCCATCGAGCTGGATCTGGAGTCGAAGACCGATGGCCGATAGCACGCGCAGAACGTTCCTCAAGCACGCGACCGCGGGCGCGGCGCTGCCGCTCATCGCACGTCCGCTGTCCGCGTACGCCGACGCCGCGATCCCACAGGCGGAGACGGCGGACGCGGCGCTGGCGAACGCGATTCCACACGTCGACGCGCTGCGTTCGGTCACGATGACGCACGCCTACGGCGATCTCTTCAACCCGCCGGGCCTCACCAATTTCTGGGGCTGCGCCCAGGCGGCGCTCGACATCGTCGGCGTCCGCAGCCTGTCCTTCCCGCCGCTGGCGCAAGGCGAACAGAGCACCGCCGCGCTCTTCGCGACCGGCGAGATCCTGACCGGCGTGCTCTACATCGACGGCGAGTACTTCACGTCCACGCGGCAGCCGATTGCCTTCGTCTGGCAGCCGGATCGCATCGAGCGCCGCGCGCGCGACAAGGACCTCGACCTCGCGAGCACGATGATCGTGCCGTTCAACCAGCAGTCGGTGCTCGTGCGGTTCACGGTGAAGAACACGGGCCGGCAGCGGCGGCGCGTCGAGATCAAGCTCGCGCTGCGCGGCGGCGCGGCGAAGAGCGTGACGCCCTGGAACGCCGCGTATTCCCCCGGCGAATTCGACAACCTGCGGCAGGTGGACAAAGCGCGCGGCGCGGTCGTGTTCACGTCGCAGCATTCGACGGCGTGCGCGGTCCACGGGGCCTGGCCGGTGGCGGACGAGGTCCTGCCGAACTGGTTGATCTACACGCTCGATCTGCCGCCCGGCGCAAGCTGGCAGACGACGTTCGTCGTCTCGCTCGCCGAGAAGCCCGAGCATGCGCTAAAGGCGTACGACGCGCTCGTGCGCGAGTTCGACGCGGAAGCGGCGCGCGTGCGGAGCGAATGGAACGCGGAGCTCTCCGCCGTCTACACGCCCGGCAACGATCGCTTCAGCGGATCGCTGCCGCGGCTGGTCACGACAGATACGGACGTGCGGCGGCTGTATCACTCGGCGGCGATGAGCGCGTTGTTCTTCAAGCGCACGACGCCGCATTCGGTCTATGGGCGTACCTACGTCACGCTCGCGCCGCGGTACTGGCAGACGACGACGTTCCTGTGGGACATCAGCCTGAGCGCGATGCTGCTCTCGCTGCTCGACCCGGACACGCTGAAGCGCATGATGGAAGCGTGGATGACGCTCGGCATCCACAAGCACGTCGGCACCGAATACCTCACGGGCGCGGGCGTCGGCCCCTGGTATTCCGTCAACGACTTCGCGATGTGCCGCATGGCGCGCGAGTACCTGCGCTGGACCGGCGATCGCGCGTGGCTCGACAAGCGCGTCGGCGACAAGACGGTGCTCGATCACCTGATCTCGTACGCGACGCACTGGCGCGCGCTCGACGTCAACAAGCACGGGCTCGCGGATTACGGCGGCGTGTCGAACCTGCTGGAAGCCGTCAGCAACTACGTCAACGAAGTCGCGAGCCTCAACGCGGCGAACGTCTACAACCTGCGGTTCGCGGCGGACCTGCTCGACGCGCGCGGACAGGCGGCGCAGGCGAAGGCCTTTCGCGACGAAGCCAGGACGCTCGTCGGACGGGTGCTCGAGCTGTACGTGCCGGGCAAAGGCATCTGGCACTGCCGGCTGCCGGACGGATCGATGCAGGAAGTGCGTCACTGCTACGACTTCGGCACGGTGCTGAGCACGATCGGCGAGGACCTCACGGCGGCGCAGCGCCGCGAGATGGTGGGCTTCTTCACGCGCGAGCTGCAGTCGCCGCGCTGGATGCGCGCGCTCTCCACGCGCGACATCGATGTCACCTTCAGCATCCGTCCCGATCATCAATGGACCGGCGCCTACGCGGCGTGGCCGGCGCTGTGCCTGAGCGCGCTGTACAAGGCGGGCGAGCCGCAGATGGCGCTGGACTGGATGCGCGGCCTGTCCCAGACGTCGCGGCAGGGACCGATCGCGCAGGCGCATTTCGTGGAGACCGCGTACAAGGCGGAGGCGGGCGGCGGCGCGCTGAAGGCGCCGTCCGATCAGCCGTTCATCAACGACTGGGCGTGCGTGTCCGGCTGCAATTATCTCGAACCGATCGTGGACTCGCTCTTTGGCGTGCAGGCGGGGCTGAACGGCGAGATCTCGGCGACACCGCGCTTCGGCACGTTCGATCCGCACGCGCAGCTTCGCGGCCTGCGCTATCAGGGCCGCACGTACGACGCGACGAAGGACGGCGTCCGCCCGGTGTCCGCATGAAGCCCTTGTCCGCATGAAGTCAGGGTCCGCATGAAGATCACCGACATCAAGGCGACCACCGTCACCGTGCCGCTCGAAGCGCCGTTGCGCCATGCGAACGGCTGCCACTGGGGCCGCTTCGTCCGCACGATCGTCGAGGTGGAAACGGACGAGGGGCTCGTCGGCCTCGGCGAGATGGGCGGCGGCGGTGAGTCCGCCGAAGCCGCCATCCGCGCGCTGAAGTCCTACGTCGTCGGCATGAACCCGGCGCAGCTGGAGGAGATGCGCTTCCGCGTCGCCAACCCCACGGCGTCGCTCTACAATAATCGCACGCAGATGCTGGCCGCGCTGGAGTTCGCGTGCCTCGATCTGCTCGGACAGCAATGGGGCGTGCCGGTCTCGGAGATACTCGGCGGCCGGCTGCGCGACCACGTGCCGTTCGCGAGCTATCTGTTTTTCCGCTACGCGGGCGACCACGCGCGCGGCGGCGAGGTCCGCACCGTGCGGCAACTGGTCGAACAGGCGCTCGATCTGAAGGCGCGGTACGGGTTCACCTCGCACAAGCTGAAAGGCGGTGTGTTCCCGCCGAAATACGAGCTGGCGTGCTACCGCGCGCTCGCGGAGGCGCTGCCCGAGGACAGTTACCGGTTCGATCCGAACGCCGTGTGGTCGACGGAAGAGGCCATCTGGTTCGGACAGCAGATCGAAGGGCTGAACAACGACTATCTCGAAGATCCGGTCTTCGGGCTGAACGGCATGCGGCGCACGCGCGAGAAGGTGCGCATGCCGCTGGCGACGAACACCGTCGTGGTGAACTTCGAGCAACTCGCCGCGAATGTCCTGAACACGGCGGTGGACGTCATCCTGCTGGACACGACGTTCTGGGGCGGCATCCGTCCATGCGTCAAGGCGGCCGGCATCTGCGACACGTTCCAGTTGGGAGTCGCCGTCCACTCGTCCGGCGAGCTGGGCGTCCAGCTCGCGACGATGCTGCACCTGGGCGCGGTGATTCCGAACATGAACTTCGCGGGCGACGCCCACTACCATCACCTGACGGACGATGTGATCAAAGGCGGGCCGATGCGGTACCACGGCGGCGAGATCGCCGTTCCGACGAAGCCGGGGCTGGGCGTCGAACTGGACCGCGACAAGCTGGCCGAGTACCACGAGCTCTATCGCCGCCTCGGTGGGTACCCATACGATCAGGATCCGCTTCGTCCAGGCTGGGCGGCCACCGTGCCGAACCGCCGCTGGGCCGACCCCGAGGACGACCGGCGACCGGATCTCGGACGCTGACGGGCGTCGGCCGCCCTGGCGCCCGATCCGGGCTATGCCGTAGTCCGTGTGGGCCTTCCCCTCAAACACGCATACAATCATGTCGCTCATGTCCGCTGCCGCGCCCTTGCGCGTCGCCTGGCAGCCGTATCGAGGAGCCGTATGCGTGCACTCATCCCCGCGCTCGCAATCGTCGTCTGCGCCATGACGCTGACCGACGTCACGGGCGCCACGGCCGGCCAGCGCGCCGAACCCCCATCTCTCGCGTCAGCGCCACCGGTGCGCGCGTCCCTCGACGCCGCCGCGCCGGCCTCTGCGTCGTCCACCCAGGCACAGCCCGCGACGCAGGAGGAAACGCCCTTCGCGCGTCCGCTGCTGGACCGCTGGCTGGTGATCGACGCGGCCACGCTGTCGACGCGCTACCGCTTCAGCGAAGACAACGTCGGCAAGACCACGAACAACCAACAGCAGCACAACGAGGCCTTCCGCCTCGGATTCAAGATCGATGAAGGCGGACGCTACCGCCTGAATACGCTGATCAACACCGGCCGCGGCTTCACGAGCAGCTGGAATAACACCGGGCTGGGCACGGGCGACGCCGCCGGCATGATTTTCACGAAGCAGTTGTTCCTGAGCGCGGAGCCGATCGACGGCATCAGCGCGTCGTTCGGCGGCATCGGCCTCGAACGCGGCGAGTCGACGGAAATCAGCACGTACGACAACGACGGCTACATCATCGGCGAGCGCATCGCGATTACCCGGCCGAAGGAGCTGTTCTTCGACGCGATCGTCTTCACGAACGCGTTCCTGGGCGACCTCACCGAACCCAGCGTGTGGAAGCGGTTCAAGCGGATGGACGAACGGAATTTCCGGCAGATCCTGCTGCGCAAGAAGATCGGCGCGGTCGCCGCCGCGTCGCTCGATTACACCTATCGGAACGGCGATGACATCGTGGACGCCGCCATCCGCGTCGACACCGCGCCGCTGCGCGTCATCGACAGCGTGCGCTTCGAGAACTACAAGCGCTTCGGCGACCTCGGCGCCTACGGCTTCGCGTTCACGCTCACGAAGACCGTCCTGCCGAAGCTGGAACTGGGCGGCGGCTACGCGCAGATCGACGAGCTGTTCGGCGGCCTGAACTCGGACCGCTACAACGCGGGCAAGCGGATCTTCCTCCAGAGCAGCGTCGCGCTCTCGAACGAGCTGACACTGTCGACGTGGTTCTCGCAGGCCTTCGACAACGATTTCTACGTCCCCCACAGCAGGCGGTTCGACGTCGTCCTCACCTACAATCTGGCCCACACGCTGCGTCAGCTCCATCTCGTGCAGTAGCCGCGGCCTCGCGTCAAGCGACGATGACGTGTGACGCGTGCCGCCTCGAAGCGCTGGCCTGCGGGGACACGTGTCTCTAGAATAGGTCCGTGCCTCTCGACACCGAACAGCTCTACGATCCGATTCTGCCGTACGTCCGGCGCGACATCGTGCGGTTGACGCCGCAGCAGACCGTCGCGGAAGCGCTGGACACCGTCCGCTCGCGATCGACCGACAGCGACATCCTGTATCTCTACGTCGTCGATCAAGACGAGCGCCTCGTCGGCGTCGTCCCCACGCGGCGGCTGCTGACGAACGCGCCAGACGCCGCGATCGGCGGCATCATGATCGAGGACGTCATCGCGATCCCGAGCCGCGCCACCGTGCTCGTCGCCTGCGAGTTCTTCGTCCATCGCCGCTTTCTCGCGTTCCCGGTCGTGGACGATGACGGGAAACTGGTCGGCGTCGTCGACGTCACGTTGTTCACGGACGACCTGCTCAACACGGCGAAGCGATCGTTCGAGGACATCTTTCAGATCATCGGCGTCCACGCGACGCAGGCGCGATCGATCTGGAGCGGGTTCAAGGACCGCTTCCCGTGGCTGCTCACCAACGTCACCGGCGGCACGCTGTGCGCGCTGCTCGCCGGGCGCTACGAACATCTCCTCGACGTCATCGTCGTGCTCGCGCTGTTCATCCCGGTGGTGCTGGCGCTCTCCGAAAGCGTCAGCATTCAATCGGTAACGCTGACGCTCCAGAACCTGCACAGCGGCCCGTTCGATCGACGCTTCTTCCTGTCGTCGCTGCGACGCGAGCTCGGCACGGGCCTGCTGCTCGGCGCCGGCTGCGGCATCCTGGTGGGATTGGTGTCCTGGATCTGGAAGGGCCAGCCGACGATCGGTGTCGTGATCGGCGGCGCGATCTGCCTCGCGATGACGGTGTCCTGCGCGATCGGACTCCTCCTGCCGTCGGTCGTGCGCGCGTTCAAGGTCGATCCGCAGATCGCCGCGGGCCCCATCGTCCTCGCGCTGGCCGACGTCAGCACGCTCCTGATCTACTTCAACCTCGCGGGTTTCCTGCTGCTGCGCTGACGGCCGACCGCGGCTGCGCCCGTCCCACCGTGCCGGATCAGGCGGATCGCCTCAACGATCCGTCTGGCGATAGATGTAGAAGAAGCTGTTGTCCAGGAAGTCGTGCGCCTCGGTCCGCGTGAAGCCCGCGGCTTTCGTCCATCCCTCCAGATCCTTCGTCGAGTAGCGCATCGACTCGTGTCCGACTGGCCAGTCGTTCGAGAAGTCGATGATGGCCACCCGGCCGCCCGGCTTGAGATAGCGATGGAGGTTCTTCAGATACTCGGCCTGATTGCCGAGATGGTGCAGCGTATCGCAGATGAAGATGAGATCGACGGGCTCGGGGATCTTCGGATCGCTCGCCTCCGCCTTCACCGTCCTGACGTTCGGGATATTCGCCTCCCGCGCGCTGCGCGCGACAATCGCCAGCAGGCCCTCGTCGATGTCGACCGCGTAGGCGACGCCAGTGGCGCCGACGCGCTGCGCGAGCGGGCGCGTGAAGAGTCCGGAGCCCGATCCGAGATCGACGACACGCTGTCCGTCCTCGATCTTCAGGGTCTCGATGACACGCGGGACCTGCATGCGGCCGACGCGGTCCGCGCCCTCCAGAAACTTCGCGTACGTCTCCGGATCCCGCTGCTGTGCGCCGGCCGGCGCGACCCATCCGAACGATGCGACAATGACCGCGCCGATGACGGCGGTGACCGAGGTGGCGATCGCGCCAGTGGCGACCCGGTTCCTTACGCGTCCGTACGATACCGTCATCTTCAGCCTCATCTCTCTTCTCGTCCGCTCGTTGATTCGCCCGCTCGTTGATTCGCTCTTCGAGTTGCGCTACTTCCGGTAGTCGAGCGCCGGCTTCCGCGCGCCGACGAGCGCCGCGTACGTCTGCCCCGCGCGCCGCTGGTCGAATTCCGCCTTCGCCTTCTGGATCAGCGCGGGATCGCTGAACACGTCCGACGCGGTCAGCGCCATCGTCCTGGCCGCCACCATCATGCCCTTCACGCCAATCGACATCCCGCCGGCGGCGACGGCCTGCCATGAATGCGCGGGCGTCCCCGGCACCCACGTCGCGGTCACCACCTGCACCGTCGGCACCGCCCAACTGACATCGCCCACGTCGGTCGATGCACCGCCGCCCGACGTCTCCGCCGTCGGCTTATAGACGGTCTCCTGCGATCCGAGCGCCAGCGTCGCGCCGCCCGCCAGCGTGTTCTGGATACGTTCGGCGAACGTCTGTTCCTCCGGCGTATACGTCACGCCGCCGACCGCGGCGAGGTTCCGGGCCTGCACGGCCGCGAGCGTGTCGTTCGGCAGCAGGTTGTAGACGCCGCCGATGATCTCGTGCTCGACGGTCGTGTCCGTGCCGAGCGCCGCGCCTTTCGACGCGTTCACGATGCGCTGAAAGATGTCCCGCACGGTGCGGACGTCCGGATGACGGACGTAGTAATACGTCTCCGCGTCGCCTGGCACGACGTTCGGCGCGGCGCCGCCTTTGGTGATGACGTAGTGCATGCGCGTCTCCTGCGGGACGTGCTCGCGCATCATGTTCACCATGTGGTTCATCGCCTCGACGCCGTCCAGCGCCGAGCGTCCTTTCTCGGGCGCGGAGGCGGCGTGCGACGGCACGCCCTTGAAGCGGAACTTCACGCCGATGTTGGCGAGCGACGAAGACGTGCCGGCGAAATTGCGGTCGCCGGGATGCCAGGCAATGACGACGTCGACGTCCTTGAAGAGGCCGTCGCGCACCATGTAGACCTTGGCCGAACCGCCTTCCTCCGCGGGCGTGCCGTAGAAGCGGATCGTGCCTGACTGCTTCGACGCGGCCAGCCAGTTCTTCACCGCGATCGCCGCGGCGGCGGACGCGGTGCCGAAGAGATGATGTCCGCACGCGTGGCCGGGCGCGCCGTCGACTATCGGCTTGCGCTCGGGAACGGCGTCCTGCGAGAGGCCGGGCAGCGCGTCGAACTCGCCGAGGATGGCGACGACCGGCGCGCCGCTGCCGTAACTCGCGACGAAAGCCGTCGGCATGCCGGCGACGCCCTTGTCGAGAGTGAAGCCGGCCGCCGTCAGTTCCGACTGCAACAGCGCGCTGCTCTTCTCTTCCAGATATCCCAGTTCCGCGAACCGCCAGATCTGCATCGCGACGTCCGCGTCGCGCGACTGCCGCGCGTCGATGTCCTTGATCAGCGCCGCATGGCGCGCGGGCGCCTGGGGCTGAACCTGCGCGTGCGTCTGCGACGGGAGCCACATGAGCGGCAACAGGGCGATGAGCGTCCAGCGTTTCATGACACCTCTTTCACACGCGCGTCGATCGGACGGACCGCATCCGCGCGGGTTCGACCGCATCCGACAGGGACCAGCAGTCCAGAGCGGCCAGTCGACTGGCGCAGCCGATCGGCGCCGCGCGCCGCGTCGTGCCGGGCCGCGTCGCCTGGTGCCGTCGCGTTCCCGCTTCGGATCCGGATCGTGCGATGTACGTCGCGGCGACCGGCTTAGTTTACTGCGCGGAGGGCGCTTTCCAGTTCGTCGGGGTGAGCCGCGCGCGAGTGGGCCTCGCTCTGTTCGACGCTGCCGTCGCGCACGAGGCGCGCGAGCGAGTCTTCGAGCGTGAATGAGCCCTGCTTCCGGGTGATGGTGAGCTCCTGATGCAGGTGCTGGAGCGCGTTCTTGCGAATGTGCTGACGCGCGCCGTAACCGACCATCAGCAGTTCCGCGGCCGCGACCCGGCCGCCGCCAATCTTCGGCAGCAGTGTCTGGATCAGGACGGCGGACAGCGCCATCGACAGTTCCTGCCGGATGGTGTTCTGCCGTTCGAGCGGAAAGGAGTCCGCGATCCGCGAGACCGTGGACGCCATGTCCGTGGTGTGGATACTGGACAGGACGAGGTGCCCCGTTTCCGCCGCCGCGAGCGCGATGCGCATCGTCTCGGGGTCGCGCATTTCGCCGACGACGATGACGTCGGGCGCCTGACGAAGGGCTGCGCGGAGCGCCGTCGGAAAGTCGGGCGCGTCGACGCCGATTTCGACCTGCTCGATGATGCTCTTGTTGTGCGCGTGCTCGTATTCGATGGGATCTTCGATGGTGATGACGTGCCGCGCGTCGCGCCGGTTGAACTCCTCCACCAGCGCCGCCAGCGTCGTCGTCTTGCCGGAGCCGGTCGGCCCGCCCACGAGCACCAGGCCGCGCGACAGCGACAGCAACGACTCCACGCCGGCCGGCAATCCAAGCGTCGCCAGCCGGGGGACGATCGCCGGCAGCGCGCGGATGGTGGCCGCCGGACGCCCGCGCTCGTAGTGCAGATTCACCCGGAAGCGGCCGACCTGACGAAGACGGAATGAGCCATCCGCGATGCGCGTCTCGCGATAGTGGCGCTGAGCGTGCGCCGGCAGCGTCGGCAGGACGGCGGTCTCGATGTCCTGACCGTCCAGCACGTCCTCGCGTAAGGGTTGCACACGGCCGTCGATGCGGAGGACGGGCGGCACGCCGCTGACCAGCAGCAGGTCGCTGCCTCGCCGTTCCAGCAAGGTGGTGAGCCAGCGCTCCAGACGGGACGCGTCACCCGTACGCACGATCGGCTCGGCGGCCGGCGCCTCGCGATCTTCGTCCGTCGCCGCCGTCTCTACCGCTTGAAGTTCAGCTAGAAGGTCGTCAAAATTGTCAGTGTGCATACGAAAGTGTGCCGAACCGTCCAACGCGGATCTCAGGATCGCGATGGACGTTTCTGAAGCAGCGAGCACGGCGTCGATCTGCCGTTTCGGCGATGGCAGTTTCAGCGATGGTCATTTCGGCAATTGGATGATTTCAATGTCGGCGAACATTCTCGCCGATGATTCATATTCTGACGGCAGCACTCATTTTCTGAGCGAATCACCCACCGCGGCAGTCCCTTTGCAATAGCGCTTCCTGCTCCCTTCTGACGCTCTCCCGTCTTCCCTGGCCGGTCCCTCAATCGACCATGCTGGCGAACGTGTCGAAGGTGCTCTCTCTGCGTTTATTGCGTACTCGCCTCCGGGTGGCTCGTCAGACACGACCACAACGGATGGCTGGACTTTCTTTCTCCTTCACGCTGCTCCTGACGATCCTGCTGGGATGGGGCTGGCAACTGGCACGCATCGAGGGCCAGAGCATGGCGCCCACGCTCGCCAATCAGGATCGGGTCGTCCTGGACAAATTGGCGTACCGCATAGGCGAACCGTCCCGGGGCGACATCGTCATCTTCCGCCCGCCGTTCGATCCGTCGCAGATTTTCATCAAGCGGATTGTCGCGCAGCCGGGCGACACGGTCCGTATCCGCGATGGACGCGTCTACGTCAACGAGACGCTGCTGGACGATACGTATATACCGGCGGACTTCCGCGGACACGACTACTGGGGGCCGTCAACGCTCCCGGCGGACTACTATCTCGTGCTCGGCGATCACCGGAACAGCAGCTTCGACAGCCGGCACTGGGGACCGGTACACCGCGCGTCGATCCTGGGGAAGGTCCACGCGCGGTGGTGGCCGCTGCAGCAGGCGGCGCTCTTCTGAAGCGCCGCCGTTCACCTCGTTCGTGCCGTTCGTCCCGGTTGCGCGGCCGCCCCGGGTCGCGGCGCGCGGCCGTCGCCCGTCGCGTGGCGCCCGTCGCGCGTGACGCCTGACGCGGAGCGCGCCGCGGCTAGTGGCCGTCCGGCATCGCCGAGTGGCGCAGCTCGATAGGCGTGGCTTTCTTGCGTAGCCGCATGTTCAGCAGCTCGACAAGGAGCGAGAACGCCATCGCGAAGTAGATGTAGCCCTTGTTGATGTGCTGACCGAAGGCCTCGCCGATCAGCATCACGCCAATCAGGATCAGGAACGCCAGCGCCAGAATCTTCATCGTCGGATGGCGATGGACGAAGTCACTGATCGGTCCCGAGAACACCAGCATCACGACGGCCGACAGCAGGACGGCGATGATCATCAGCTCGACGTGCGACGTCATGCCGACGGCCGTGATGACCGAGTCCAGCGAAAAGACGATGTCGATCAGCATGATCTGAAAGACAACGGCGGCGAGCTTGGCTTTGCCGGTGACGTTCGCTCCGTGCTCTTCGCCTTCCAGCTTGTCGTGGATCTCGTACGTCGCCTTGCCGACGAGGAACAGGCCGCCGAGCAGCAGGATCAACTGCTTGCCGGAAATCGAGATCCCGGCGATCGTGAATAGTGGGTAGACGAGCTGCATCACCCAGGCAATGCCGAGGAGCAGGCAGATGCGGCTGATGACCGCCATGCCAATGCCGAGCTTTCGGGCCTGCGCCTGTTGCTCTTTTGGCAATCGTCCGGCCAGAATGGCGATGAAAATGACATTGTCGATGCCAAGCACGATCTCGAGCGCGGCCAGCGTCGCGAGCGAGATGAGGCTCTGGACGCTGAACAGCGCTCCGTCGGCCGCGACCGTCGGCTCGGCCGCCATCGCGACGAACCAGGCATTGAGGGGAAGACTGAGCACATCCACCACAGGGCAAACCTCGAGTGCGACGCCACGTCGCTGAGAGCGGACCAGTCCGCGAACGCAAAGGCTCGATTGTAGGCGGGAACCGCCGAGGCTGTCACCCGTCGGTGCGGATGGGATGACATCAGCCGCCCGGCGACAGACCGTCCGCGCGGCGCGCTAACCGGTTGTCGCGCTGAGACCGATAGAGGGCATGTCGGATTCTTCGTACCACGGCGCCCCCGCTCGGCGGCCAGCATGGCAGAAATGACCATACATCTGGCCAGTCAAGAGTGGACGAGGCGGATGGCATCCCTTCGACGCGCGCATTGCACAAAATGAACGACGCGCAGGCTGACGATGTGAAACTTTTGACGATCTGACGCCATGCCATGACGCTGCGGCGGTCTGACGGCGGGCGTTTTCGACGGTCCCCTCGGCGGTACCACTGAGGGTTTGGCGGTCTTGCGGTTCGACCGCATTGCTCTTTCTGCAATTTTGCAATGTCTTCACCCGACCTGCCGGCACCGCCGGCCGCGCGCGGCGACGCTTCGCCACAGATTCCGGTCGTCCCCAACTACGAAAGGGACCGCCCCGGCTGGCCGAAGCTGGTCTCCGCCCTCCGGGACTACTCCTTCCAGACGCTCTCGGCCGACGTCACCGCCGGCCTCACCGTCGGTCTGCTGGCGCTCCCGCTGGCGATGGCCTTCGCCATCTCGTCCGGCCTCCCTCCAGAAGCCGGTCTGTACTGCGCCATCGTGACCGGCTTCCTCATCTCCGCGCTCGGCGGCTCCCGCGTGCAGATCGGCGGCCCCACCGGCGCTTTCGTCGTCGTCATCTCCGGCATCGTCGCGCAATACGGCGCCGACGGCCTGTTCCTGTGCACGATGATGGCCGGCGTCCTGCTCGTCATCCTGGGCGCAACCGGCATGGGAACCGCGGTGAAGTACATTCCGCGCCCCGTCGTCGTCGGTTTCACGAACGGCATCTCCGTCATCATCGCCAGCACGCAGATCAAGGACTACCTGGGACTCACCGTCCAGGAGATGCCCGGCGACTTCGCGGGCCGCATGGTGGTCATCGCCCGCAGCCTGTCCACGATCTCCTGGACATCAACGCTGCTCGCGTCCGGCGCGCTCGCCCTCCTCATCGTCTGCACGCGACGCCGTACACGCGTCCCCGGCACGATCATCGCGCTGCTCGCGGCGACTATCTTCGCGGCGATGTTCGGCCTGTCCGTCGACACCATCGACTCGCGCTTCCACGGCATCCCGAGCGGCCTGCCGGAACTGCGACTGCCGACACTCCGCGTCGATCTCGTGCTGACGCTGCTCGCGCCCGCGTTCACCATCGCGATGCTGGGCGCCATCGAGTCGCTGATGTCCGCCGTCGTTGCAGACCGCATGAGCGGCGATCGTCACAATCCCAATGTGGAGCTCGTCGCGCAAGGAATCGCCAACATCGCGTCGCCATTGTTCGGCGGCCTGCCGGCGACGGGCGCGATTGCCCGCACGGCGACCAACATCCGCTCCGGCGCGCGGACGCCGGTCGCGGGCATGGTTCACGCGTTGACGCTGCTCGCCATCGTGCTCTTCGCGGCGCCGCTCGCCGGCTACATTCCGATGGCCGTCCTCGCGGCGATCCTGATCATGGTCGCGTGGAACATGGGCGAGTGGAAGGAACTGCCGGATGTGTTCCGCATGAGCCGCACGGACATCGGCGTCTGGCTGGTGACGTTCGCGCTGACGGTGTTCGCGGATCTGACGCAGGCCGTCGAAGTCGGCATGGCGCTCGCGGCGCTGCTATTCATCCGCACGGTCGCGGTGACGACAACCGTCGGACGACTCACGGAGGAAGCGCTGCAGACAGACCGTCCGGACCTGCTGCACGGCAAGGACATTCCCAGCTACGTCGCGGTCTTCCGCATCAAGGGGCCGTTCCTGTTCGGCACCACCGACAAGTTGAAAGGCATCGTCGATCGCATGGACAGCCTGCCGCCGATCGTGATTCTGCGGCTGCGTTACATGACCGCGACCGACGCCACCGGCCTGCAGGCTATCGTCGATCTCGCGGATGCGGTCCATCGATCCGGCCGCATCTTCCTCGTCTCGGGCGCGCGTCCGCAGCCGGCGGCGTTGATGGAACGGGCACGGTTCGCCCGAAAGCTCGGGGAACAAAATGTGTGCGCGACGTTCGACGATGCGCTGGCGCGCGCGCGGACGATTTTCGCGGAACAGTTCCAACCTGGGTACCCGCGCGGCGGCGCCGTGCCGCCGACGCCGACAGATGCCACGGTCTCCGAAGCGACTGGAAACGCAGGCGCCTGACGCGCGTGCGAGGGATGACGCACACTCGCAGACTCATGACACTCGCGGGTTGACCGAGACGCGCACGCGGTTGAAACGCGCGTCTCGCCGAGACGCGGAGAGCTCGGCGAATCACGCGGGCGCGCGGGGACGCGCCCGGTGACGTGACAGGGCTGGTGATGTCTCAGGCGCGGGCGCGCTTCTTCTCGGCGGCGGGCGCCTTCGCGCTTTCGACCTTGGCGGCCTTCTTCTTGTTCGCGCTGACGGTGTCGAGACTCTTGCGCAGCGCTTCCATCAGATCGATCACCTTCGCGGGCATCTCCTCCGTTGGCGCAACGACTTCCTCGCCCGCGATCTTCGCATCGATCACGCGGCGCAGCTCGGACTGATATTCGTCGCGATACTCCTTCAGATTCAGCTCGCTCTCGAACGTCGAGATCACCTGCTTCGCCAGCTTGACCTCGTCCGGCTTCGCCGCGCGCGGCTGCAGATCCAGCTCGCCGACGTCACCCATGCTGCGGATCTCGTCCGCCTGTCGCAGCGTGTACATGACGAGGCCCTTCTCGCGCGCCTGAACGGCCACCAGATACTCGCGCCCGTACAACGCCACCTTGCCGATGCCGACCTTCCCCTGCATGCCCTCGCGGATGACCGCGAACGCATCCGCCGCGACCTGCGAGTCCGGCGCGAGATAGTACGGGCGCTCGAAATAGATCGGATCCAGCGCGTCGACGTCGGTGAATTGCACCAGATTGATCACGCGGGTGGATTCGGGACGGACCTTGGCGATGTCCTCCTCGGTCAGCGTGACATACCGCCCCTTCTCGAACTCGTAGCCTTTCACCAGCTCGTTGTTCTGTACCTCACGCTTGCACGTGGGACACCATTTCTTCTGCTGGATGCGGCTCTGACATTCCGCGTGTAATTGGTTGAAACTGATCGTCGCCGCGGAGTCCGTGGCCGGGAACACCCGCACCGGGATGTTGACCAGACTGACTTTCAGATATCCCTTCCAGGTCGGACGTGCAGCCATAAGATGCCTCGTGTGTCGGATCGCCTGTCGGACGCTGTCGGTCGCGCATCGCGCCGCCTGCCGCAAACGCTCGCCGGTCGGTCCGCCCAAAGTCGGCCCCGTGTCGGACAATTCGCCGGTCAGGCTGTCGGCCAGCATATCGGACGATCCCCAGTGGACGTGTATGCGGCCAGGTTCGAGTTGATACCGTTTCGCGGGCATTGTCAACGGCGCCCCGACCGCCGCGAACAGGCCCGGGACACGGCCGTGGCAGCCTGCAGAACGTGATAGTTTTGAAGGCGTGACACCTTCACGTGCGCTTCCCCGCTGGCGAGACGATCCGGCGCAAGTGCGGCCGATGCTCGCGGTCGTGAGCGACGCGGATCGCGCGCCCGACCTCCAGGACGGCGCCTGTGTCTACGAGCCGAAGTACGACGGCATTCGCGCGCTGGTCGCCCTGGAACCCGGACAACCGACACCCCTCGTGCGGATCTGGTCACGCCTCGGGAACGACAAGACCGCGCAGTTCCCCGACGTCGTCAAGGGCCTGCGCGACTTCGCCAAACGCCTGCGCATGCCGGTCCTGCTCGACGGCGAGATCGTCGCGCTCGACGAACGCGGCGAGCCGGCCGGTTTCCAGCGCCTCCAGGGACGCATGCACCTCACCGGCGTCCGCGACATCGAGATGCAGGCGCGCACGCAGGGCGCCGCGATCGTCCTCTTCGACATGCTGCGCGACGGCGCGGACGACCTCCGCTCGCTGCCGCTGACGGATCGCCGCTCGCACCTCGAACGCCTCTTCGGCGCGTCCGGTTCATCGCTCGTGCGCCTCGGCGAATCCGCGGCCGGCGACGGACGCCGCCTCTACGCGCAGGCGATGGCGGAAGGCTGGGAAGGCCTGCTCTCGAAGCGTGCGGATTCCATCTATGACTCCGGCCGCCGCAGCGGCGCGTGGCGCAAGGTGAAGCTGCAACAGCAGCAGGAGCTTGTCGTCGGCGGCTGGACCGAACCGCGCCAGACGCGCCAGCATTTCGGCGCGCTGCTGCTCGGTGTCTATCCGGATGCTCCCGAGACGCCCGCGACGCCGGTCACGGCACGACGCGGCGCTGCCGCAACGCGGGCGCGCGCCGACGAGAAGCCGTCGCGTGCGTCGGCGGATCCGTTGACCTACGTCGGCCACGTGGGCACGGGCTTTACCGGTCCAGAACTCGCGCGTGTCCATGCGCTGCTGCGCGCGCGGGCGATCGATGCGTCTCCGTTCACGACCAGACCGGCGAGCAACGAGCGGCCGCACTGGGTCCGCCCGGATCTCGTCGTGCAGGTCCGCTTCTCGCACGTGACCAATGAAGGCATGCTGCGTCACCCGGTGTATCTGGGCATACGCGACGATGTGCCGGCGCGAAGCATCACGATGAGCAGCCTCGTGCCGGCGTCGCACGGGCCGCGCGGAGCGGCCGATGAAGACGATGCGGCGGCTCCAGCGCCCGGATCCGCGCAGAGATCCGCGCCGGCGACGACCGCCAGGAGCGCGGCGCTGGCGGTGCGCTCGACCGGTGGACGTGAAACGACCGTCAAAGCGCGCGCGGCCTTGCGCACGTCCGACGCGCGCACGAAGCGCGAGGCGACGCCTGCTACGACATCGGCACGCGACAGCACGGTCTCGCCGTCGAAGGCGTCGAGCGCAAAGGGGCGTGGCGCGGCGGCGTCCAGACGTCCATCCACGCGGGTCAAGGTGGAGGCGTCGATGCGCAAGGTGCTCGACGCGATTGTGCAGACGCTGCACGCGCTGGAGGAATCGCGGCGTGACGGCGTCATCGAGCTGCCGGGCGGCGCGGCGCTGGAGGTGACGAATCTCTGGAAAGTCTTCTGGCCGACGGAAGGCCTCACGAAAGGCGATCTGCTCCGCTATTACACGCGTGTCTCGCCGTGGCTGCTGCCGGTCGTGCAGGATCGTCCGCTGATCATGAAGCGCTTTCCGAACGGCGTGAAGGGCAAAGCGTTCTATCAGCAGCGGGCGCCGGACGACGTGCCGCCGGGCGTGCGCGTGGATCTCGTCGAGGACGAGGGCGAGGAAGAAGGCTACCTGCCGCGGCTCATTGGCGGCGAGCTGGTGACGCTGCTCTACACGACGCAGCTCGCGGCGATCTCGCAGGATCCGTGGTTCTCGCGCGTGCAGTCGCGGGGTGACGTGGACTACGTCGCGCTCGATCTCGATCCGATGCCGGGCGTCTCGTTCGCGGAGGTGCTCGACGTCGCGCGCTGGATCCACGACGAGTTGGAGGCGCTTGGCGTGCCGGGTGTGGCGAAGACGTCGGGCGCGTCCGGCCTGCACGTCTACATTCCGATGCCGCCGGACACGTCCTACGAAGCGGGCCAGCTGTTCTGCAACATCATCGCGACGATGGTGGCGATGAAGCATGCGCGGATGGCGACGGTCGAGCGTCAGGTCGCAAAGCGCGGACGCAAGGTGTACGTCGACTACCTGCAGAACATCGAAGGCAAATCGCTCGCGACGGCCTACAGCGCGCGTGCGAGCGAATTCGCGGGCGTCTCGACGCCGCTCACCTGGCAGGAGGTCCACGACGGCGTCGATCCGACGGACTTCACGATGAAGAACGCGATGGATCGCTTCGAAGCCGTCGGCGATCTGTGGGCGGAGCTGCGCGGCCGGACGGTGCTGGATCTGCGCCACGTCCTCGAACGCCTCGCCGCAAGCGGCTGACGTCGATCGCGTCCCGCGTACCTGCGCGGCGCCAGTCCGTGGCGATGCGGCGCGCGCCCGTGATATCCTTCGTCGATTGGCGCCCGTAGCTCAGTTGGATAGAGCATCAGCCTTCGAAGCTGAGGGTCGCAGGTTCGAGCCCTGCCGGGCGCACCACTTTTTGTGTCGTCGGTGGACAAAAAGTGGACAATCCGTCAAACGTCAGGTTCGGTTGACTACGGCCCGAAGCCCGCGGCGGCGCTCCCAAATGCCCGTCATTGCCTTCCGCAGCTCCTCATCAGTGATGTTCAAGTAACGCTGGGTCTGCTTGATATCGGCATGGCCGAGGATCAACTGGATCGCTCGAATGTCGACGCCCTCCGTGAGAAGCCGACAGGCCCCCTCGTGACGTAGATCATGCCAGTGGAGGTCGATCGCCAGGAACGTCGCACGGTTCACGCGAGCCCCGCGCTTCTCCCGTGTTGTATCGTGCCCGTTGGCGAGGAAGACGAGAGATTCCCAGGCCGTTCTGAATCTTTTGCCTGGTACTCGCCGCTTCTGTCCCGAACACGTTGGCGTCCGGCCTAGCTTTTCGCGTCGCTTGAGGATGGCAGCCAAGCGCCCTTGGCCGTCGAATGGCACGCGACGATTCTCAGCATCTTTCGCGTGGCAACCTGAATAGCGATCTGTTGTTCCCAATCCATGTGACGACTCTTGATCAACAACATTTCGCCGCCGGCTTATTTGAGCGTCATCGCACTATCAGCCTGCGTGCTACTGGCATGGCAGACGATGCAGACAGATCCCCTGAGCAGTCTACGCCAAGAATGAGTGCCGCTCTGAACAGCCGACATCGATTCTTCATGTGAACTTCAATTACAGTTAGTTCCTTCGTATCGGTCCTGCAAAATATTGTGAAATTTTCATCTCAGCATCACTGGCGAGAGAATGTGAACGGAGAGTCCCGTTCAAATTTCATCAGCTTTGTGGAATGCTTGCCCCTCGAATCTGTAGAGACTTCTTCTTGTTGGACACAAAGTCCTGAATCATGTCCAGGACGGAGTGCAGCTCAAGCTGTCTGCGGCCTCTCAGGGCGCACTCCCAAACGGTCAGGACCCGCCAGCCGTCCCGACGAAGAGCATCTACCGATCGGATATCTCGTTGCACATTCCCGGTAATTTTCGTTCTCCAGAACTCCGTTCGCGTTGCCGGCATCGTAAACAGGTGGCACTCGTGTCCATGCCAGAAACAGCCATGAACAAACACAGCGACCCGCGAACGTGGAAAGACGAGATCGGGCCGCCCCGGTAGGTCTCGACGGTGCAGCCGAAAACGCAGGCCACGTGCATGCAATCCTCGTCGGAGGAGGAGTTCCGGTTTCGTATCGCCGCCCCGAATACGGCTCATGTTATACCGACGCTGCTCTGCGGTAAGAACGTCCATGAATCGCGACTCCTCAGGTCGCCGAATCGACGGTGATCATGCGCAGCGCAGCACGGAGCTCAGCGACCGTCATGCCCGGTCTTAGTGATATCGCGCCAAATCTAAAGCTACGCCGGTATTCCGGATGAAATAGCCGAGCAGGCATCGGCGTCGCTTGATAGACATTGGCGATCTCCTGGATGTGAGGTGTTATGAGATAGGCGGCTCCCACAATTCCACTTGTTGCACCATCAGCAATCTTGTGCACTAGCGCGTCACGATATGTGTGAATTGAGTTCAGCGCCTCATTTAGTCTGGCATCGATTCGATACTTGGCGTCCAGAACGATGATGCGATCTCCGCTCGCATCGAATGTCGGTTCCAGGGCTATGTCAGGTGTCATCTCGCGGCTGAACGAGCCGCGCCCGGCAGGCTCAATCCAGAACTCGCGATAGCGTTTTTTGAAACAGAACTTCCAACCGTCGCCAACTTGCACGGTGACGGCACCAGCAGCAATTGTCAACCCGCCAGTCGCATCAGTGCTCAGCAAGTCGCCGATGGCAACTTCACCAGCGCCGCAATCCTCAGAGGCGGCGCGCACAAGACGCATAAAGCACCAGAGCTCATATAGCTCGAATGTGCGCGCGAGCGGCATGTCCAGGAACTCACCAAACACCGAAGCGATCCCGAGATTCATATCCTGCCACAAACGAAAAAAACGTCGGTAGGCAGGATCGTTGCGAAACAGAGCAGAAAGCAGCAGGCGGGGTTGCGCCTCACCAACATCCGAGAAAGGTGAGCGTCGCGCCATGGCTGCGAGACGACGGGCGAGCCTCAGACAACGCAAAGCCCAGGCAGCGCGCGAGGTCCGTCTCACGGAATCTGCGGACGCGTCGCTCGCTGCAAGTATGTCGGCAACAGCCGAGAGCCATGAGCCCCACATACGGAGGCACGCCGCCATCTGTCGGTGTTCAGGCAGGTCAACCGAGCTGCGCCGCCGCCGCACACGCAGATGAGCCGGCAGGAACCCTTTCAGCGATGCTGGCAGGCGAGACGGTTTCCATTGCTCTGCCCGGACACGGCCGGTGCGGAAGGATTTCAGGATGTCGGGGCCAGTGGCGTGTACGGCGGCGTAGTACGGCAGCTTGGCCTCTTCAGCGCGCAACATGTGACGTGGCCGACGCGCAATAGTAGCGACGACCTGTTCAAGCGCATCGATGCGGGAGCGCAGGAATTCGAGGCGTGCGACTGGTGGCGGCCTCCTGCCTGTGCCGCGCGCCACACTTCGCCGGAATCCGCTCAGCGCGAAAAGTGCAAAGGTATCTTCAAGGATCTCTCGGACCATCACATCGAAATCGCCCCGCGTCATTTTGCGAATATCGGGATCGGTTTCGATTTCGAAGTGGCGTGCCGGCTGACCGGGCATGCGAAGCTCGGCATCCACTGTGCCGGCATGAAAACCCGGTGACCACCGCCAACGCGCTGCATCAGCCTGCGCACGCAGTGCTTCAAGAGGGCGGTCATCAATCAGAAGCTCTGCAGCATTTGCCTGCGACGCACCACGAAGCTCGAAGAGATACGTGCCCGTCTCGTGGATCGCTCCCGCGTCTGGCACCTCGGGCTCTGGCCAGACCCGCCATGTTGCCCCCGTTCTCTCGTTGCTGATCAGGAGCACAGGCATTGACTTTCTCTTATCGGCTTGCCTGGAAACTTCCGAACTCGTCGAGATCAGCAGTGAGACGCTCGACGAACGCCTGCGCACGCGGCAGCCCCGCAAGTGCTTGCGACAGACCGGTGAGCAGCGGCCGCTGCTTCTCGGCGCCGCGCAGTTTGACGAGGACCTTTTGAACCATAAGGTCGTCGATCGTCGCTGGTGTCGCGCCACCTAACCGCTGCGCAGCGAAGGAATAATAGCGCACGACCTCCTCGGCAACGCGATAACCGAATCCAAGGCCGTGAGATACCATCAGATTGTGAGTCGCGACGAGTTGCGCCTCACATGCCTGGCGCGCACTTGCCAGTGCAGCTTCACGCCGCTCCAGGGACGCCAGAAAGCCAGGCAGATCGACGTTCGACATATCGATGACAATCGCTCGGTCGAGCACCTTGTCGCTGATTGGATTCGTCGTCTCGTCAACGTTGACGGTTCCAGTGATAAAGAGATTCGGCGGCAACAGAAGTTCAGCTCGGATGCTTGTGCCGTTGCTTCCCTCGATCGGCACACTGTTCGAATGCAGATGCAGCGCCTCGCCGGTCTCGATCGACGAGAGAACATCAGACAGGTAGTACTCGACACGCGCGAGATTCATCTCGTCGAGGATGACGAACACCGGTGTATCGGGATGTGCCGTTGCCAGCAGCACTGCTTCCAGGAACGGAGGTACGACAAACCGGTTCGACAGAACGTCGTAATAGCCGGTCACGCCAGTGGGATCGGTCCATTCTGGACGGACGGCGCAGACGACCACGAACGGGTCGCGTTCCGCCGCGTCCGCCACGCCGTGCACCGCGCGAGCGTAACGCAAAGCCAGCTGCGTCTTGCCAGCTCCTGACAGGCCAAGCAGAATGACGAAATGCTTATGCTGCAGGAAATTCAGCGCGGCATGGTAACGCCTCACTTCGCCATTCGGATAGTGACCACCACGCGCCGCAATCGCGGCTTCGATTTCCGTAAGCGAAATGTCGGCTGGCATGCGCCGCATCAATGGACGGACAGCTGCTTGGTCCCCCCAAACTTGTAACTCGTGAATTCTGTCGCGCCCGACGAGGGTTCCAAGATAGCCGACGAATTCGCGGGCCAGCAGGCTTCGTCGCGCCGATACCACTGACGGCCATATGGAGAAATGGATCGAGTCGACCTTTGCCAGGCAGTCTGGATCAAGTGGCGCTTCACCAGCCGTCGGTCGGAGAGAATCCCGAAAATCGTAATTGTGAAAAAAGAGGTGACCCGTTTCAGTGATGTAGAATTTGACGTTGTTACTGATCTTGCCAGGCTTCTCTCCAGCGGCCTGTAGCTCTGCATTTCGTCGCTGGCCTTGACGGTGAAGCTTCACAAGCCCTTGGTTCACCTGCGCGGCGTCCGTGGTTACCGTGATTGCGAAGTAGACTTCATCCTCAGGCGGAAATGTCAAGACACACAAGAAAATGAACTGAGGAGCCGGTATAGTCTTGAATGCTGCGATGCCCGCCGAGTAGGCCTCCAGATTACTCGTGCATGCAAACAGGCCTCCTTCAATGATCCGGGCACTATTCGAGAATCCAAAATTCTTCGCGACGCGTCTACCAGGCAGGTATTTGAGGTGAGTCGTGATGTAGTCTTCAAACTGCTGTTGTCTCTCGGCGAGGCTCATTCGCTATCTCCTCCCGTACCTCGGCAATCGCTTTCATCATCGTCGCAGCGATAGCCCTTGCCATCAGCGGCGGGACCGCGTTGCCAATTTGACGGAACGCTGGATTCATCGTTCCGCAGAAACGGAAGCCGTCCGGAAAAGACTGAAGCCTGCCTGCCTCGCGCACAGAAATCGTGCGCGCCTGTCCGTTGTCGTAATGAATATGGCTGTAACTGTCCTTACCGAGATGGGCCATCAACGTGCGCGCCGGTTGGTCGCGCCACATCTTCCGCCATTTGTTTGGAAACTTTCCCGGATCGTACGGCGGGACTATCGAGTCACGCAACCGACGGTAGGCGACCGTCCCTTCCCGCGGCGCCTCACCGCTGCGCTTCAATGCCGCGAGACGCTCATCAAACATAGCATGCGCATGCCGCCAGGCTTCTGGATATTGGTCGCCGTGATTGAGACGCGCGAAAAGCTCATAGTCACGCGGCAAGTAGCGGATCACATGATCCGTCAGATGCTTGCCGGCCTCAAATCCAGGCCAGTTCCGCATCGCACATGCATAGTCGGAAATCTTCCTCTCCTGGTCATATGGGATCGCGACGTCGAAGCGCCGCGCACCGCGCCGCAGTTCACCCGATTTCAACAATCGCCGAGCATCGATGGGTGGAAGATCTCCTATCGCCTCTTCGGCCGTCACCGCCGGAGTCAGCGCAGCATGTGCTTCCGGGGGGCTCGCATAGTCGAACGCCTCGGCGAAGAGACCCTCGCCGCTCATTAACTTGAGTGCGACCTGACGCGAACCCTCGTAGCCTGACGGCAGTTCGGCCCAGTGCGTCGGCTGAGGGAACGTGACGTCGCACTCAAGCTCCTTCCGGTACGCAATGAGGAACATGCGCTCGCGCATTTGCGGAACACCGTAGAATGCGGCGTTCAGCAGGGTATAGCGGGCGTGGTATCCCTTCTCTTCCAATGCTTCGGAGATTTCCTCCGCGATATTTTGACCGCCATGATTCAGAACATCCGGAACGTTTTCGATCAGAATAGCAACCGGCTGAAACGCTTCGACGTAACGCAGGTACTCAAGATACAGTTTTGCGCGTGGATCGTACTTGAATGCCTGCGGATGTGCGTCAATTTCGCGTAGCTTCGAGCGTCCCACCCGGGCGAATGCTTGGCATGGTGGTCCGCCGACCATGATGTCTATCGCTCCGCCAGCTTCGCCAAGGCCGAGATCGTCGGCGAGTGTCTGCGGCGAGAGAGCTGTGATGTCGCGCGATTTGGCGTGCCGCGCATCGCCGTTGTGGAAGTTGAGCGCATGAGAAGCCGCGGCATCGGTATCAATTTCAACGGCACCGGCAATCTGAAATCCCGCGGCGTGAAAACCGAGTGAAAGCCCTCCACATCCAGCGAACAGATCAAGTACGCGTGGCCGGCCGCCAGCAGCAATGCGGGCGATCTTCTGCAGTACAAGCTGGCTCGGAATTTTCATTCTGCGCTTCATCCTCGCTGAGCAAAGAGTGGTGCTCGGGCGTCGATGTACTGGTCCACAGCTTCGCGCACGACCCAGGCGAGCGACACTTTCTTCTGCTTTGCGATCTCTTCCAGCGCCGCATAGTGTGCAGCTGGAAAACTGATCGTCGCCCGCACGGTAGAACCTTCGTCGAGTTTCGTCTTCGCCATGCGGCCCTCGTGTTCACCAGAGTTCACCACATCGGTGAGCCAGACGCAACCACTTTTCGGTCCGCATTCCAGGTGCGTACAAGCGTTTGAATTGGTCCGTGACCCGAACGTGCGCGTGCACGGTACCACGCTTCGAGCGTCCGCTCTCCGCTTCGATCGCGAGGAGCGCGCTGTACGTCGGCTCACTGGTAGCGTAGCCGCGCTTCAGCGGGCCAAGAGCCTCATCAGCAGGTAGACAAAGTGGACAATCTGTCACAGCCTTGGTGTCGTCGAGTTGTCTCAGGTGGAAGAAACGCCAACAGAAATGGGGCCTCCTTTCATCAGCTTCGAAGCTGAGGGTCGCAGGTTCGAGCCTGTCGGGCGCATCATCCGTCACCGGGCGGCTGCCGGCCCGCCAAGGTCGGCGAGTCAACCTCGCCTTGGCTCACATAGACGCGAGTCCTGGTTACGGCCCGACGCCTGTGCGGCGCTTCCCCAATGCCCGTCATCGCCTCACGCAGTTCCTCATCAGTATTCAGGTAACGCAGGGTCTGCTTGATATCGGTCTGGCCGAGGATCAACGCCTAGATCGATCGAATGTCGATGCCCTCCCTCAAGCCACTTCTTGCACCCTTCCCGCCTGTCTGGTAATAAAGTGGCGCTCACGTGCCAGTTAGTCAGTTCTCCAGGGAGACCCTCATGACGAATCCGCGGATCTCGATGCGTATCTGGTTCCTGTCAGTCGCGTTCCTGGCGTTGCCGGTCCTCGCCGGTACGGTGTCGGCGCAGCCGACGCCCCAGCACGAGAAGCTCTCGTACTGGAACGGCAGTTGGAAGGTCGAGTCGGAGATCAAGCCGTCTCCGAGCTTCGCGGGCGGGAAGCTCGCCGGCACCGAAAGCTGCGAGTCGTTCAGTAATCTGCACGCGGTGTGCAAGTCCGAGCTCACGGGGCCGACCGGCCTGTATCGTACGACGCGCCTGATCAGCTATGTGCCGGCGCTGAAGCAGTACGCGCAGTACACGATCGACAGCCTCGGCTACGCCAGCCTCGCAATGGGCTCGCTGCAGGGCAGCACGTGGACGTTCACGACGGACCTTGCGGGCACGAAGATCCGCAACGTGATGAAGACGTCCGGCGGCAGCTACACGAGCACGAGCGAATATGCGGGCGCGGATGGCAAGTGGGTCACGACCGCGACGAGCAAAGCGTCTTGCGCGAAGTAACGGGCCTGCGCTCAAGACCAGAGGCCGCGAACGCCTGCCTCGCGCGGACGCAACGCGCGCTCATCGGACGCGTCGCGCGCGGATCAGGACCTGGATCTCGTCCGGGCGCGCGTTTTCGAAATAGAGGCGCTGCCGGCCGGTCTCGGTTTCCGTTACCGTGGCGGGCATGGCGCTCGCGACGATGGTCCAGTTGTCGGGCAGAATCACTGTGTTGCGCGGACGGCCGAACGATCGATCCCAGACGAGTTCCCCGCCATCGACGTAGTACCGCTCTTTGTCGGTGTAGGTCTCCGAGATGCGGATGCGAAGCGACTGCCCCTGTTCGACCGGCGGAAACCTGATCACGACGGCCTCCGTGGACGCATCGACGGGACCGCCGACGTCGATCTTCGCGCGCGTGATCGCGGCGCCCTTCAAGGTCTCGTGTTCGAGCACTTCGCCCGTATCGAGCACGATGGCCGACGGACTCGACACCGTGCTGCCCGCCCGCACGACGTTGACGTATCGATCCACGCCCGGCCGCGTTTCCGTGTAGTCGTGATACAGGCTGAATCGATGCGTGGCCGGATCGTCCAGGGAGTACACGATCTCGCGGTCCTGACGCGCACGCTCCGCGAGCCGCGACGCCTGTGACGGCAGCGCCCGCGGCGTCTCGGGTCCGCTCGTCGTGGCCGGACGCGCCGTGCCCGCGGGCAATCCCGGCTTCGCCCGCAGGACCAGCGCCGCCGCGCCAGGACCCGGATTCATGAAACTCACCATCACGCGCCCGTCGTCTGTCACCAGGATCTGCGAAGGCACGTTGCAGGACACCAGACGGAAGCCGGCCGGCAACACGACGCTGTTGCGACGGATGCCGAGCGAGCGCTCGAAGACAATCGCATCGCCGTCACGCCGGTAGCTCGCGGCGTCTTCGTAGGTCTTGTCGATCAGCACGCGCGCCTGACCGTTCGCCGGCACCGGGCGCGCGAGGTGTACTTTGATCCACTCCGTCTCGAGATCGGCCGTGGGATGCCCTTCCGCGCGCGCCTGCTTCCCGCTCACGATCTCCCACTTCAGCGCGCGCCCGGTCATCGGATCGGTGACGCGCCTCGTCCGTCGCGACGCTGCCCTTGCGGATCGCGTTGAAGAAGAAGAGCGCGCCAGGCCTCGTCGCCGTCACCTCGTAGAGGATGCGGAACTTCGCCGTCCCCGGCGCGAGCAGCTCATAGCGCGTGTAATCGTCCTCCTGAGTCTGCGGCGTGTCCGCCGGCTGCGCGAATGCGGCAGAGGACGCCCACAGCGAGAACAACACGGCAAGGACGCGACGTCTGGATGTCATGGCACTCCTGCGGACGCGCGTTCAGCGATGCTGGTCCGCGGAGAGAAGATGTCACGTTCTCCACGCCGCGGCAAGACAGATGGACGAGTGGCCTCGTCCCGTGTCAGGAGGTCTTGCGCGGCGCCCGCGCCGTCGCGGACGCGGGCGCGGGCGCGGCGAGGCGTTCGGCGCGCAGGCGGCGCACGCGTCGGGTGCTGAAGGTCAGGCCATCGACCTCGCCCGAGGCCGCGCGCGTGAAGGTCACGGTGTAGCCGCCTTCGCTGAAGTGATCGCCGCCGACGGCTTCGAGCGTGAACGCCGAGCCGCGCGCCCAGCGCACGGACAACCGGCCATTCTCCACGCTCACCGTATAGGTCATGTCCACGTCCTCGCTCCGGTACTGTCCCGCATAGGCGGCCAGCGCCGCGGCGGACGGCACGGGCGCGGTCAGGCGCGTGAAGATCCGAGGCGTCGGCCAGGATTCCCAGATCTGCAGCTCGCGTGGCGCGTTCGCCGGCGCGCCGGCTGGCGCGATAAATCGCCATTCGTACGGCAATCCGCTCGAGCCGAACACGCCATTCACGCGGAACACACCATGACCGATCGGCTCCAGCGTTTCGGGAGAGCCGACGACCCGTATCGTGCCGTCCTTGGCCTCGAGCCGCAGCACGCCGTCGAACAATGCATTCCAGTAGGTGCCGGCGAGTGCCGACAGTTCCGCGTCCGGCACCTTCACCGTCGTCCGCGTGTCGGCGGCCGGACGATCGCCCAGATACACGTCGGCCATCCGAGGGATGATCTCGTCGGGCGCGATCGCTCCGTTGTTGCACAGCATCGCGATGACGAAGCGCCGCTCCGGGAAGGCGATCACACCCGCGCGAAAGCCGCCGGCCGAGCCGTCGTGCCCGACGGTCCGCAGGCCGCGATAGCGGCCGAGCCGCAGGCCGCCGCCGTAGCGGATCGCCAGGCCGCCGTTCAGCGTGCCCGATGCCTGCATCATGTCCGCCAGCGCTCGTCCGCCGACGCGCGCATGAAGCAAGTTCTCCTCCCATTTGAGCAGGTCGCCAACAGTCGTCAGCAGATTGCCGGCGCCGTAGTTGTCGGACTTCGAGACGCTGACGCGCCACCCGCCTCCCGCGGCTGGACTGTAGCCCGACGCGCGCCGCCGTACGACCTCGGTGTGGCCGTCCGGAAAGCGTGTGTCCGTCATGCCCAGCGGCTTGAAGATCCGCTCCTCGGCAAACCGGCGCAGCGGCATGCCTGAAACGCGGGTGACGACGGTGGCAAGCAACGCGTAGTGGGAGTTGCTGTAAACGACTTCCGCGCCCGGCGCGAAATTCGGCGCGCGCTGCTTCGTCAGGATCCGCAGGACGTCGGCGTCGGTCTTCCAATCCCCGCTGCGCCAACCGGCGAGGTACAGCAGGTGCGCTTCCTCCCGCATGCCGGCGGTGTGGTGCAGCAGGTGCGCAAGCGTGACCTTGTGGCCATAGTCCGCCAGTTCCGGCACATACTTCCGGACATCGTCCTCCAGCGACAGCTTGCCCTCTTGCGCCAGCAGCCCGATCGCGAACGCGGTGAACTGTTTGGAGACCGAGGCGACGTCGAAGATCGAATCCGGCGTGAGGGCGATGTCGTACTCCAGGTTCGCCATGCCGTAGCCGCGCGCGTAGTCCAGCACGCCATCGCGCGAGATCGCGACCGAACATCCCGGCGTCGTCGTCCCGCTCCACGGCGCGAAGATCGCATCGACCTGCTTGTGGCGATCGGCAGGCAGATCACCGGCTGGCGCGGTGTTTGCGGCTTGCGCATGGACGAAGGCCGCCTGCGCGGCCGAGACCGCGACAAGGGCCACCATCAAGACGAGGACTCGGATGAAACGCATGGATGGGCTCCTTCAGAAGTCAGCGCGACGAGCGGGACGGGGATGATGTGTGCTGCCGTCAGTCGCGCCGGAGCGCGAGGAGCGGATCGACGCGGGTGGCGCGCCTCGCGGGGAGATAGCAGCCGAGAAAGGCGATCGCGACGAGGATGCCCGGCGCGACAAGAAATGTGACGGGATCGGACGGGCGCACGCCGAACAGCAGGCCGGACTGCGCCCGTGCGAGCACGAATGCGCCTGGGAGACCAAGCACCAGGCTGATCGCGACGAGCCGCATCCCCTCGCGCACGACGCGATTGCGGATCCGCGACGGCTCTTCGCCGAGCGCCATGCGGATTCCGATCTCCTTCATCCGCTGCCCGACCGCGTACGCCATGACGCCGTAGATGCCGACGCCGACCAGCAGCGCCGCGAGGATCGCGAAGACCGTCATCAACAGGAAGCCGAAACGCATCGGCGCGAGGTTGTCCGCCAGATACGCGCGCATCGGGCGCACCGTGATCGGCAGCGTCGGATCCAGCGAGTGCATCGCCTGGCGCAGCGCGGCCTCCGACGGCGCGGCATCGCCGCGTGCGCGCACGACGATCGACAGGCTGGCCGCGCGCCCGAACGGCCCGTAGATCTGGCCGCGCACGGGACGCCGCACGTCGAGCACGCGCATATGCTCGACGACACCGATGACTTCGGCGAATGGATCGGGGTCGCCCGTCGGCCTCGTCTGCAACCGCTGGCCGATCGCCGATCGTCCGGGCCACGCCCGCGCGGCGAGCTGTTCATCGACGATGATGACGCGCGGACCATCGCGTGAATCGCGCTCGTCGAAAAAGCGTCCGGCGAGCAGGCGTGTGCCCATCGCGCGGAAGTAGCCCGGCGTCACCTGACGGCCGTCGGCGGTGGCGCTCTCCCAGAGGGCGGCCGTCTGCTCGTCGTACGCATACGGCGACAGCGACCCGCTGCCCGTAAGCGGCAGTTGTGAGATGCCGCCGACCGCTTCGACGCCGGGGAGCCTCGCGATGGCCGCTTCGACGCGCTGCGCGAGCTCCGCGCGCGCGCGGGCGTCACGATAGATCGGGCGCGGCAGCGACACGGCGACGGTCGTCACGCGTTCGACGTCGAAGCCTGGCCGCACCTGTTGCAGCAGGACCATGCTCCGCAACAGCAGTCCCGCGCCCACGAGCAGGACAAGCGACAGCGCGACTTCACCCGCGATCAGGATCCGGCGGACGCGCCCCTGCGCGTGCGTGCTGCCGCGTCCCGTGCGCATCAGCGTGAGTCCTGACGCCATGCGCGCACTCGCGATCGTCGGGATGACGCCGAAGAGGAGGCCCGCGATCAGCGTCGCCATCGCAGCGAAGAGGAACACCGGCACGTCCATCGTGATGCTCGCCTGACGCGGCAGCGTCGCCGGCGCGAGCGACAACACGACGCGCAGCGCCAGATGCGCCATGGCGAGGCCGGCCGCCCCGCCGATCGCGGCAAGCACGATATTCTCGGCGGCGAGTTGTCGCGCCAGACGCCATCCGCTTGCGCCGAGCGCGCTGCGCACCGCCATCTCGCGGACGCGTCCGCCGCCTCGCGCGAGCAACAGGTGCGCGACGTTCGCGCAGGCAATCGCGAGGAGCAGGCCGACGGCCAGCGCCAGCACCCGCAGCGGCACACGCACGGCCTTGACGATGTCGTCGTGGAGCGGCACGACGCGGATGCGCATGTTCGACGCGGCGTGCACCGGATGCTCGTCGCGCAACGTCCGCGCGATCCGCGTCATGTCCTCCTGCGCCTGTGCCATCGTGACGCCCGGCCGCGTGCGGCCGATGACCGTGTACGACGTCTGGTTCCGCGGCGGGAGCCGTGCCGGGTCGAGTTGCAGCGGCTTCCAGACGTCCGCGTCCTTCACCAGGAAGGCTTCCGCCGGCAGGAGCAGCGAGAACGGCGGCAGCACGCCGACGACGAGCTGACGCGTGCCGTCCATGTCGATGAAGCGTCCGACGATCGCGGGATCGGCACCGTAGCGGCGCTGCCAGAGACCGTGACTCAAGATGACGACGGGTGGGCTGCTGGGGCGTTCTTCGTCCGCGGTGAACTGCCGGCCGAACGCCGGAGTGACGCCGAGCAACGGAAAGAAGTTCGCGCTGACGCCGCTGACATCGACGTGCTCGGGCTCGCCGCCGGTTCCCGTCAACACGCCGCTCGCGCCGATCATCACGCCGCCGGTGGCAGCGGCGAAGTCCTCGAACGTGCGGCTGCGCGCACGATAGTCGAAGAAATCGCCCGCGGAGGAAGCAGGCAGCGATTGACTGCCGACGCCGAGGTCGACCCAGATATTCGCGAGGCGATCCGCGTCGGCGTACGGCAGCGGCCGCAGCAGCACCCCATGCACGACCGTGAACATCGCCGTCGTCGCACCCACGCCCATCGCGATCGTGAGCACGGTCGTGAACGTGAATGCAGGACTCCGACGCAACACGCGACAGGCCTGCCGGAAATCCTGCCGCCCGTCCCGCCACATGCCGCGCCCGATCCCGGCGGGCGTGCGCGTGCGCACGGCGCCAACCAGCGCGTCCCCGATGAGCGCGGCCAGCGCGAGCGCGCGCCGCATCGCGCCCGCGTGTCGGAACGATTCGAGATACTCCGTGCCGAGCCGGTCGATCTCCGCCTCGTGCGCGGCGCGATAGTCGGCCGGCAGCAGGCGCAGCGCCGCGCGATAGAGTCGTCGCTCCCAGGCGGTCATGAGCGCGTGCCTCCATGCGGCGCCAGCTTGGTCCGGGCGTGGCGCGCGAGATCTTCAAGGCGATCGGCCTCGGCGGCGGCCGTCCTGCGTCCGGCGCGCGTCAGCCGATAGTAGCGGCGCCGCTCGCTCTCACCGTCGGGCGGCGAATCGAGCGGCTCGATCAGCCTTTCTTCGGTCAACTGCTGGAGCGCGGTCTGCAGCATGACCGGCCACAGCCGCACATGGCCGTTCGTCTGGTCGAGCACGTCCCGGACGATGGCGGAGCCGTGACGGTCGCCGTCCGCGAGCGCGACGAGGATGTGGAACCAGTGCGGCTTGAGCGCCGGGCGTCGGTCGGCCATGCCGCTATGCTACCGATCAGTATGATATCGATCAAGAGCATCGTGACTGACGCGTGATGGACGCGCTCGCACAAGGCACGACCGGCTACGGTCGGCCGCCAACGGCGACGCAACCTCCTGTCCGACGCCGTCCATGCGGCACGTTCATCTCCTGCGACTACGGCACCGGCTCCGCGGGCAGTGCGGTCCGCCGACCGGCATCAGGCGAGCCGCTCAGTCTCTGTCCTTCAGGGGGCAAGTCGCGAGCAATCCATTTGCCGTATGCGTGTCTCCGCACGAAGCAATTACTTTCTCTTCTAATGAAATCGAACAGCTCGCATATCACATTGTTCGCTGGTCTATGCTGAGCACATTCACTTCTGGAGGTATCCCGTGCTTCACCGTGCTCTTCGATCATCACTGCGCGTCCTGGCGCTCGTCGCCGCACTGAGCGTCGTCTCGACAGAGTCACGGGCGGTGCCGAACGGAGGTCGACCCGTCGGCGCTCGATCTTGCCCGATCTCAATTAACTGCGAACCTGTTGGTGGCGTCTGTCTTTCAGATATCGACCATGGTCGATGCATGTGCCACTTCCCAGGCTTTGGCGCGACATGGGACTGCTAGTACTACTTGATCACATTCGCGACGGCCCGCGCGGTCGATGCGCGCCATTGGTGCGTTGCCCACAGAGCGGGCATCGAGGCAGCCGACGAAGTAGCAGTGCTTGCAGGTGCCGGCGC
>Ga0187894_10000627_pt1 | contig 47454 bp, 39 predicted proteins | sample GBC1701081metaG_FD_136650 | JGI IMG/M metagenome (GOLD analysis project Ga0187894, IMG submission 136650) | White microbial mat communities from a lava cave in the Kipuka Kanohina Cave System on the Island of Hawaii, USA - GBC170108-1 metaG ... | reverse complement strand
CGCTGACGATGAGCGTGATCTTTTGGATCTTTTTCCCCATGAAGTTTCAATCCGAGATGGCGATTTTGTTGACGCTGTTGCTCTTTTTCCATGTGGTGGGAGCCCTCGCCTTTATTCCGGGGACGGTGTCGTTGCTTAAGCCTCGCTTTCCCCTTCCCAATAAGGTGATGCTTATCGTCCTGCTCGCAACTTTTGTTCCTGCGGCCATTCTCTATTACACTGGTCATGCGAATCTGCTGACGCTCGGTATTCTGGCGCTCATCGTTGGCATTGGCGAACATTTGTGGGCGACCCGAAATAACATCGGCATGGAGCTGCGCGCGTAGCGTTTATCGCAAAGAGAAAGGGAGTTTTGGAACACGCCGACTAACACCTCGCCGGTGGAAGTGTACAAGGTGCCCTGTGCGAGACCGGTGTTTCGGTCCGCTAAACTAGAAGAATATCGTTCCTTACTATCCATTGACCCCTTGTCAGGTGAAGTTTTCCATCCGGCATTTTCCCGGAGAGGCGACCCTAGGGTTGCCTCTTTTACTTTCTACTCCCCTCTTGCCGGGAATAATCACACCAGGCATGGAGTTGTGTGAGGACAAGCATGATCGAAGTCGAAAATGTCACCAAGCGCTTTGGTCCCATCGTAGCGGTAGACCAGATCTCCTTCCAGGTTCCACGAGGAGAGGTGGTGGGATTTCTTGGACCCAACGGTGCGGGGAAGAGCACGACCATGCGTATCCTGGTCGGGTTTTTCCCTCCTACCTCAGGTCGAGCGAGTGTGGGAGGATACGATGTCATCACCCACGCTCTCCAGGTGAAACAACTGGTTGGCTATTTCCCGGAACGTGTGTCCGTTTACCCAGATCTCCCAGTACGAAGTTTTCTTGATTTTGTGGCCGAAGCCAAAGATGTCCCCCGCGCTGAACGCAAGCGCGAAATCGAGAGGGTTATTAATTCGTGTGGTTTAGAAAAAGTGGGCAATCGAATAATTGGCCACTTGTCCAAAGGCTATCGCCAGCGCGTCGGTATTGCCCAAGCGTTGATCCATAAGCCGCAAGTCCTCATCCTCGACGAACCAACGATCGGACTCGATCCAGAACAAGTCGTAGAGATTCGTAAACTCATTCGTGCCCTCGGGGTTGAGCGCACGGTAATTCTGTCAACCCATATCTTGTCCGAAGTCAGCACAGTATGCGATCGTGTCATCATCATTAATGGCGGCCGGATTTTAGCTTCGGAATCACTGACTGAGCTTCGCTCTCGGCTGCATCGCACGCGTCAGGTTCGCGTAGAAATCGAAGGACCAGAACCTCACATTCGCGACATGCTCGCACGGCTTCCTCAGGTGGAGGAGGTACGAAGAGTAGACCCGGAAACGCAGAGTGCGGAATCGAATGGAACGGTGACCATGATCGTCGAGTATACAGGGGAGGATATCCGCAAGGAGATCAGCCGAGTAATCCTAGAAAATCACTGGGGGCTCTTGGAGGTGCGCTCACTTGAACCTACCTTGGAAGACATTTATTTGCAGCTCATCCATGCGGCGGAAAAAAGCATGAATGACGGACAGTGACCGGCAATTATGAAATTCCTGTGTGTCTTTAAAAAAGAGCTGCGGCTCTACTTTGGCTCATTCATCGCCTACTCCCTCGCAACGGCGTTCCTACTGTTGACCGGGTATTTCTTTTACACCGATCTGATTTTCTATGATCTCTTCGGCGACTTCATGGATATTACCTCTTCGCTGTGGTTCTACTATTTTCAGCAAGATATGCGCTTTGTCATCATGCTGATTCTGCCGCTGTTAACCATGCGGTTGTTCGCAGAAGAAAAAAAACTCGGCACGATTGAACTCTTGTGGACCTATCCACTGAAAGATCCCCACATTATCTTGGGAAAGTTCCTGGCTTGTCTTTTCGTCTTCGTGATGATGGTGCTCTGCACGTTCGTGTACCCTCTGTTGCTGGCCTCGGTTCACCAGTTTGATTGGGGACCACCACTTGCTGGGTACCTGGGAATCTTGCTTCTCGGTGCCACCTTCATCGCCTGTGGAACCTTCATTTCTTCACTGACGGAAAACCAAGTTGTTTCTGCCATGTCCACTTACGGAGTATTAGTGTTTTTCTGGTTTCTCACCTGGAATGAAGAGGCAATCGGCTCACAATTTATCGGTTTGATCAGTCACTTTTCTCTCTTCGACCGGTTCCAAGATTTTGCCAAGGGTGTCATCAATAGCAAAGATATTATCTTCTTCCTCCTCATGACGCTCTTCTTTCTGTACCTCACCCTTCAATCGTTGGAGTCACGCAAATGGCGCGGGATCCGGTAGCGCCTGTTCACCCTACTCTGGAAAGGCCGGGATGGCTCGGCCGGGAATCGACGCGGCGATTCTTGTTGCTGGGGTTGGAAGTGATATTCTTGGTGGCGATTCTTTTTTCTCTCGAAACTCTCAGTAGTCGAGCGAATCGACGCTTTGATCTCACTCCCGGGAGAAAGTACAGTCTCTCAGAAGTGACTCTACAGACTCTGCGAGGACTCTCACAACCAGTGCAAGCGACGGTATTTTACCGTCGCGGCGATCGCGAGAAGCACGAAGAACTGATGCGCCTGCTGGCAGAACAGAGTCCATTATTCACCTACCAACTCTTTGATCTTGATCGCGCCCCAGGGCTCGCTCAGCGGTACGGGGTTTCCGCGTACGGCACGACGGTCATCGAAACCGCCAAGAATCGCCTGAGCATTCCAGTCACTGACGAAGAGCGGATGCTCAATGCCCTCTTACGGGCCACGCAAACGGAGAAACACATCTATTTTCTCGTCGGCCATGGCGAGAACGAGGTTGCGGACACCGAGGAACGCAATGGCTATGGCGTGCTCCGACGAGTATTGGAAACCGAGAATTACCGCGTCCGCCCATTGCCACTTCAGCACGTACGAGCGATTCCGCACAATGCGGATCTGGTGATCATCAGCGGCCCGAAAAGTGAACTGCTGCCGGCGGAATTAGAGGCATTGTCTGGGTATTTTTCCGCTGGCGGCAATGGTCTGTTCATGCTTGACCCTTACACAGTACCGGAGCTAGGGCGATACCTCAGCCAATTTGGCTTTACTCTCGCTGAAGACGTCGTAGTCGACACGCAAAACCAGGTCGCTGGTGGCGACCCGCTGATGCCCATCATTGGCACCTTTGCCAAAGAGGTGTTCCCCCGCGAGCCCCGAGGAGAACCCATGTTACCGGTCGTGCGTCCTGTCCATGTCGAGAACGGGAAAGCGAAGGCATTCGCCTTCTCCAGCGAAACCAGTTGGTCATTGAAGGATCGGAGTCGAGCTGAGCAAGGCGATCTCACTTTTAAGGACGGAGAAGATCAACGTGGCCCGCTGCCAGTGGCCGCGGTGGCATCAGCCAACGGGGAGAAATCAGGGAAAATTGTCGTACTGGGCGATTCCGATTTTGTCGATAATTTTTACGCGCGGATCCCGGGCAACGTCGATTTCTTTATGAATACCGTTGGATGGATCCTCGGCCGACAAGAATTGGTTGCGCTCGGACGAACGCCGAATGTACCCGAGGGGAAGCGTGGGTTTACCCCGCAGCAGAGTCTGTATCTTTCCGCAACCCAATCGCGGACCTTCTTCTGGACCATGGTGGTTGTGGAACCGCTTGTCGTTTTTTTGATCGGGATGGCGGTATTTTTGCGACGGAGACGACAAGGATGAGCCTTTTACACGAAAACCGTCGTACCATCGTGCTCGGTCTTCTCGCAGTTTTACTCGTTGGTTATACCTACGCCACGACCCCAGAGAGAAAATCGCTCAATATCACAGAGCAAAAAACTGAACGTCCAATTTTCGCGTTTAGTGCGGATCGGGTGACACAGATCGATATCATGTTCAACGGGCAACATTTAGCCGGACAACGCTCGGCCGAAGGCTGGAAACGCATGCCCGACGGTGAGTTGCTACCATCGGCAACGATTGACGATTTTCTTGCCAGCATAACACAGCTTGTTAACCTTGGAGAGGTCGAAGGCGGAGCTGAACAGCTCTCTGAATACGGACTGAAGCCGCCGACCTCACAGGTATCCCTCAAGGTCGAAGGCGAAGGGTTACGGACCTTGGCGCTCGGCAAGCACAACCCGGTGAACACCAGTCTCTACGCCCAACTCAATGAATCTCCGCAGATTATTTTGGTCGGCTCAGTGGTCTCGTGGGATCTGCGAAAGCTCTGGGACGCAATAAACAATGCACCCAACAACGCGGGGTAACACGCTACGTTGAGACCCGTGTTTTCTCTTTCCTGCTACTGAGCGGAGGGTGAAAAGCGACGGTTTCGTTCACAGCGAGTTTTCCCCTTTACTCACTCCTGCATCTCCTATAGCTTCCCCCTGGCTTTTGACGCTTCGGGAGCAGAAAGCCGCAGAAGGGCAAGTGAGAGGGGAAGAACATGCCTGGACACCCAAAGGAGGGGAAGCGGCGGTGGCGCTGTTGGGGTTCGAGCCTAGGGATTCTTTTGACCATATGGTACGGCAGTGCGTCAGCTATTTTCCTCGATAAAGAGGAAACCTTACGCTTCAACGGCCGGGTCTACAATCGTACTGCCTATTCCACCCAGGATGCTGCCGACAATACTCGCCTTCGTACCCCTTACAGCAACTGGAACATGTTGCAAAATCGCACCTTCATTCAGATGGAGCTGCGGCACAATCTTACTGACTTAATCGCTGGTCGTTCCACTGGTCTACTCGCCCCTCTCAGCTACGTCCTGGCGCCGCTGCGTTTGCTTGACCCGGATGACATGGATTACTTTACCACTTACCGGGGCGAGTATGACGGCGTCTGGGATTACGGCCCGGATGTGTTCAGTGAACGCTACGTCCGTAATGCGGCGGGTGACAAGCTCGACACGCGTCAACGTTTGCGTCATCGTAATCGTCTGTTCGAGGCATACCTCGACTATACTAAGGGTCCACTCTTCGTTCGGATCGGACGGCAAAACTTATCCTGGGGTGAGACTGACGTTTTCCGCTTGTTAGACCAGATTAATCCGCTCGACGCGAGCTTTGGCGGATTTCTCGTTCCCCTCGACGAGCGCCGCATACCACTTGATATGCTGCGAACGGTATACGGCTTGGGCAGCCGTGGGCCGTTCTCCGAAATTGATCTCGAGGGCTTTGTCGCGCTGGATGACAAAGTTGCCGAAGCCGTGCCGGCGGGTTCGCCTTGGGCGACCCCCAATCCTCCTGGCCTCAATTCCTTTGTGAAAAAACCGGCCCGCAATTTTACCGATGCACGCGGCGGAGCCCGCATTATTGGCGTGCTTGGGGATTTCACATTCAGTATTGCTCACTATTACACTTACCTTGATGCTCCAACCCTACGGACAGTTATCCCAACGAGGGGCGGCGCTCCGCCAGTGAATCTCGGCGAGTTCCAAGCCGCTGTGGCGGCAGGACAACAATCAACTTCCCGCTTCCTCGTTGACCATTTCCACGCCAATCAATGGTTTCCCAAAATGCAGATTAGTGGCGGGACGGTGAGCTTCAGCGTTCCCCGTTTGTCCGCGGTAGTGCGGAGTGAGTTCGCCTACTTCTATGCCGAACCATTCTTCCTCAATGCTGCTCCCAACCAGATCCTCGGGCCAGCTCTGACCGGGGAAATTACGCCAGGCTATCGACAAGTCGGGGTTGACCCGGCATCCGGCAAAGCTCTCTTGCGTTATAAGAGTGAGATCGACCGCTCAGACGTTATCCGCTGGTCGCTGGGCGTGGACATTAATCGCTACATCCGTTTCCTCAATCCCTCGCAGTCATTTCTGATCAGCGGCCAAGTTTTCGGCGCCCATATTCTTGATTTCAATGATACCCTGCTGGCGACGGTTGCCCCGCAGTTTGGCTTCGGCCGTTTTGCGGTACCGGTGCGGGATCCTCACCGTAACAACCAGGCATTCGTGAACCTCGACCCGTATCTGCTCATCAATACGCTCTCGCTGTCGACGTCCTATCACTCTGGCGTGATCCTACCCGCTCTGGTGTTCCTCTATGACTGGCAAGGGTCCTGGCTGGTCCAACCCGGAGTCACCTTCGTCCGCGATCCATTTCGGTTGACCTTTCAGTACAACTACATAGACGGTCAGTTCAACGGCATCGGTTTCTTACGCGACCGGGATAATGTCGTCGTGCAATTGGAATTGGTCATCTAGAAAGCCCTAGCAATAGCTGCCAGCTATCAGCAAGCGATAGGGGGACGACAAGGGTAAAGCGAAAAGCTCTGAAAAGGCCGTGGACAGACCTGCTCCAGGGCAGTTATACTTCCTTCACTTTTTTCCGAGGAGCGAGCAATGAGTCTCCGTACACCAGAGCAGTATAAGGCCAGCCTGAAGGACGGTCGCGAAGTGTACTATCGCGGCGAATTAGTCAAAGACGTGACCACGCATCCGATCATCGGAACTGCGGTTGAGCACGCGTGCATTGATTATCGCATGGCCGAGGACCCGCGATACCGTGACCTCGCGGTGGTGGCCGATCCCCACACTAAAGAGCCGTATTCCCGCTATTATCACCTCCCGCGCAATGCCGAAGACTTGCTTCAGCGCAGTCGTTTAATTGCGGCCAGCACGCGCGAAGGGGCAACGCTCGTCGTGCTTATTAAAGAAATTGGTACCGACGCGCTATTTGCGCTCCATATTGTTGCTGAAGAAATGGCGAAGCGCGGGAAACCGGAATACAAGGATCGGGTGCAGAAATACTATCAGATGTGCCGTGATCGCGATTACGGTGTTGCCGTCGCCCAGAGTGATGTGAAAGGCGATCGGAGTCTTGGTCCACAGGGGCAGGAGCATCCAGACTACTATGTCCGCATCGTCGAAGAACGCAAAGATGGGATCGTCGTACGCGGCGCGAAGGTGCACACCTCAGTCTCAACCAACACCGATGAAGTCATTGTCTTGCCGACCCGCGCAATGCGGCCGGACGACAAAGCCTATGCGGTTGCCTTTGCTTTACCGATAGCAACCAAAGGCCTCAAGCTGATTACCAGTTCTTACGGCGGCTTCAAAAAAGACCCCTTTGAGTTCCCGATCAGTGCCAAGCACAAAATGATGGAAACCCTGACGGTCTTCGAAGATGTGTTCGTCCCGTGGGAACGCGTTTTTCTCTGTGGAGAGACTGAGGCGGCTGGCTTAATGGCGTTGACTTTCGTCAAATTTCACCGCTTTACAGCGGTCTCTTATAAGTTGCCCCTCCTCGAACTTTTCGCCGGGTCTGCCCGAGCCATTGCCGAGTACAACGGCGTGGAAAACGCGGGGCACATTCGTGAGAAACTCACCGAGCTGGCCGCCTATCACGCGACTGTACAAGGCTTGATTATTGCCGCGGCGCACCAGCACGTCGTGGTTCCCCCTGGCATTGCCGTTCCTAACACCTTGCTTACTAATGTCGCTAAATACCAATTTGCCTCGAACTATCATCAAGCCGTGCAAATAGTACAGGATATCAGTGGCGGGCTCCTGGTTACTGGCCCAAGCGTTGAAGACTGGCGGAGCGAAGCAACCGGGCCGTATCTGCGCAAATATCTTGGCGGAAAAAAAGGTATTCCCACTGAACACCGGTTGCGCATGTTGAACTTGATCTCCGACCTCACAGCCTCAGACTTCGGCGGTTATCAAGAGGTCCTGGCAGTGCATGCCGAGGGCTCGCTGGAAGCGGAAAAACTACAAACCTATCGAGAGTATGATTTCAACTCTGCCGCAGCTTACGCCCGTGAGCTGGCGGAAATTAAGTAGGCGCTTAGGGCTTGAGATGAGAAACCAGGAGAAATCAGAAAGATAACGCGGCTCACGTTTCGCGTCTCAAGCTTTCGTACTGCGCTCGGAATCTTCCAAACAAAGTGAGTTCCTCGGCGGTATATGTCTTAAACGTATGACTCGAGTGAGGAAAGTAGAAGCGGAACACTGCTTTCCCTTCATTATCATCAAAAGAGACGAACGCACTCGTTGTTTCATCATGACCAGGCGCCTCAGCGAAGCGGATATCTATCACCAGGTCTAAATTGACGTGGATGTGCCATCCCTTGAATTCGACGGTCGCCCACGAGTCGGAGAACTCGACTTTTTGCGGTGCGTCGTCAAGAAAAAGCTCGCTGACCGCACCGTCACGACCGAGAGTGCAAATCAGTGATGGCGTACGAGCGAGGTCGGAGAGAAGCTTCTGGGCATGAAGAAGCATAATGGCTCTTCCATAGGAAAAATGCGCAGGCAGTCCCTCACTAAACGCTTAGTCCCTCGACCTCTTACTCGACCGTTACACTCTTCGCCAGGTTGCGAGGTTGGTCTACATCAGTGCCACGGTAGACAGCGATATGATAAGCCAAAAGTTGCAGCGGAATCGTCACCAAAATAGGCATCAACAGATAGTTCGTCGTCGGTACCTGAATCACTTCCCAAGCTATCTCTTCAAGTTCAGGAGACGGTGTATCGGTGACGGCAATGATACGCCCACCTCGGGCCTCGACCTCTTTCATATTACTGAGGGTCTTGGCGTAGACCGGGTCTTTTGGCAGTAACACCACCACGGGCATCTCTTCGTCAATCAAAGCAATAGGGCCATGTTTCATCTCGCCGGCCGGATACCCTTCGGCATGGATATAAGAGATTTCTTTGAGCTTTAACGCGCCTTCCAGTGCGATAGGATAATTGACCCCGCGGCCGAGGTACAAAAAGTCTGCCGCCTGACCATACTTCTTGGCGATCTTTTCAATCGCTTTATCCTTGCTCAGGACCTCTCGAACCTGACTTGGTAAGTTGACCAGGTCTTCAATGAGTTTGCGGCTCGTCGCTTGATCGAGCACCCCACGTCGCCTCCCTAAATACACGGCCAACAGGTAAAGGGTTGTTACCTGTGTGGTAAAAGCTTTGGTCGACGCTACGCTGATTTCCGGGCCAGCGTGGGTGTAAATCGTCATGTCGGCTTTGCGGGGAATTGAGGAATCGACAACATTACAAATCGCTAGCGTCTTCGCGCCGCAGGCTTTGCCTCCTTCGATCGCGGCCAGCGTGTCAGCCGTTTCTCCGGACTGTGAGACTGCAAGCACCAGGGTGTCAGCATCGAGTGGTGACCGCCGATAGCGGAACTCGCTGCCGTAATCGACTTCGGCCGGAATACGCGCTAATTCTTCGAGGAAAAATTTCCCCACTAGACAGGCATGCCAGGCAGTGCCGCAAGCAACTAGGGTAATTCGTTTGACGGAGTCAAGCAGGGTCTGGTACGGCTCTAGCTCGCCAAGAGAGATCTCTCCTTCGTTTACCAGTAAGCGGCCGCGCATAGTATCGATGATCGCTTGCGGTTGCTCGTGAATTTCTTTCGGGAGAAAGTGCTTGTATCCACCTTTCTGCGCCGTGATGGCATCCCAGGTGATCTGCCGCGGGGCCCGTTCGATCGGCCGGCCTTGGAAGTCGGAGAAAATGACCTGATCGCAAGTCACTTCTGCCATCTCACCATCATCCAGAAACGCCACCTGGCGAGTGTAGTCAAGCAAAGCCGGAATATCAGAAGCAACAAAGTTCTCACCTTCACCAATGCCAATGACAATCGGCGTGGCATTTTTGGCAGCGAGGATTTTCCCGGGTTCGCTCTCACACAGGACGACAATAGAAAACGCACCCTCAAGACGCTGCAAGGTCGACCGGGTCGCCTGAACGAAAGACATGCCACTCTGGATGTATTCATCAATGAGGTGGGAGATGACCTCGGTATCAGTCTCTGAACTGAACGTCCGATCTTTGGCACTGAGTTCTTGGCGGAGTTCAAGATAGTTCTCAATGATGCCGTTGTGAATGACCACGACCTTTCCCGCGCGATGGGGATGCGCATTCTCCTCTGACGGCCGGCCGTGAGTCGCCCACCGGGTGTGCCCCATGCCAACCGAGCCGTGGATAGCATTTTCGCGCAGCAATTGATCGAGATTACTCAGTTTCCCAACCGAGCGGCGGACGGCAATTCCACCACCGTTAAAGATCGCCACCCCAGCAGAGTCGTAGCCACGGTATTCTAAGCGTCTGAGCCCTTGGAGAAGTACCGGAGCTGCTTCTCTATGGCCGATATACCCGATAATGCCGCACATCTGTCAAACCTCGCAAAAAAGTTATTCGTTGTCAGTCGTCAAGCAAATTCACTGCACGGGTACAGAATCTTTCAACCGCCAACTATTTCTTTTGTCGTGCCGTCTCTTTCGCCCGTTTCGCCGCAGTCCATCCCTCACGTACTTGTTCTTGGCGTGTATTGAATACCAGTGCTCCGGCCGGTACATCGTGACGTACGGTTGTCGCCGTCGCGATATACACATCATCATGAATCGTAATCGGTGCAACCAAAGTTGTGTCGGAACCAACCTGCACCCGGTCCCCGATCTTCGTCCGCTGTTTGGTGAACCCGTCGTAGTTACAAGTGATAGTCCCTGCCCCAATGTTCGAGTCACGTCCGATTTCAGCGTCGCCGATATAGGCAAGATGCTTGGCTTTACTATGCTCGCCAAGAAAGGATTTCTTGACCTCAACAAAATTGCCAATCTCTGCGCGTGGCGCCAAAACCGCTCCCCCGCGAAGGTGAGCGAAAGGTCCGACCGCGGTGTGATTGCCTAATTCGCTATCACGGAGCACAACCGAGAACTCGACGTGAGCATCGTCACCGATCCGGCAGTTCTCAATATAGGCACTGCCATCAATCCGGCAGCGCGTACCAATCACGGTTTTTCCTTTCAATTGGGTATTGGGACCAATGACAGTATCTTGTCCAATCGTCACCTCTTCTCCGATGTAGACGGTATCAGGATCTTCGAGTGTGACTCCCATAGCCATCCAATGGCTGCGGAGTTGTGCTTGTCGTGTCTTCTCCATAGCCGCTAACTCCTCTCGCGAATTGATGCCCTCGACCTCACGGGGGTTGGCTGTCAGCACCGCCTGCGTTGGCAGTCTGGCGGCAACCGCTTGGGCAACAATGTCCGTCAGATAATACTCTCCCTGGGCGTTGAGTGGTTGTAACCGTTCGAGCGCGGGAAAGAGGAAATCTGCCTTAACACAATAGATTCCAGAATTGATTTCCCGCACTTGTCGTTCTTCAGGAGAGGCATCGCGCGCCTCTACGATTTTCACAATCTGACCGTTATCCCGTCGAATAACTCGGCCATAATGCGCAGGATTTTCAAGACGAACGGTCAGGACAGAGAGGGTAGTTTCGCGGGTGCGATGCTCCTGGATAAACTGAGAAAGAGTTGCCGCTGTCAGTAGAGGTGTGTCCCCACAGACAATTACGATATCACCATGAAAGTCAGTAAACTGCGCCTGAGCAGTACGCACGGCGTCACCAGTCCCACGTTGCTCGTGCTGCAGGGCAAAACGAATCCCATCACCACCGCAGACGCGTTGTACCTCTTCAGCCTTATGGCCCACCACAACGACAAGACGACTAGGGTGAAGCCGCTGCGCCGCGGCAATGACACGTGCGAGTAAAGGTCTCCCCGCTAGTAGGTGCAACACTTTGGGTCGGGTGGAACGCATCCGTTTTCCCAACCCGGCCGCAAGGATGATAATTCCCAGTTGTTCCATGCTAAAGAATGATCATTATGCAAACAAATTGGTAGAGGTTCCTAGGTTTGGTAGAGGTTCCTAGGTCCCCCCATCCTCCACAGGGTATCTCATCGGGGTTTAAACTCAAAGTTTTAAGCCATTGGATGGCCAGAACCTGACCCGCAATTGACGTGCCCTCCCTAAGGTTTTTAACCCGACAATTGCTCATGTAGGAATACGAGTGGGAAGACTCTCAAACCACGGGAGGAGCAGGGTCTCGTTAATAGAATAGGTATAGGCATGTCCCCAATCTGGTAGTTCTTTATAGATTACATGAGTAAACTCGTTTTGCGTAAGCAGGGCATGTGCAGCCCGGGCAGTAGACACTGGGAAGATAAAGTCCTGTGCGCCATGCACGATGAACATAGGCAAGGTTTTTCCTGGTTTGAGGTCGAACATTGAAATAATCATAGCAGCAGCAGCGATTGGCGCGATCCCGGCAAAGAGTTTTGGGCAAGCCAGGCCTAAGGCGTAGCTAAAGGTGCCACCGTCTGACAATCCAGTGACAAACAAACGGCCAGTATCAATCGCATACTCGTCCAACAACCCTTCTACCATAGCGAGGATTGAACGAATGTCGACCCCTGGCTTCTGCAATGACCAAGTATCCCCCAGCGATTTGGGCGAGAGCACGACATACCCCTTACTCTTCGCCGGTCGCAGCCACGTAAGCAAATAATCATCCCCTCGGCCGTGGCCGCCGTGCAGGGCGATAATTAACGGCCAGCGACGACTCGGGTCATAATTCTCCGGCACATAGAGCGAGTATTCTCCATGCTCATCAGAAGCAGGCCGGTGCATCATCCCCGTGTGCGCCTGGACTCCAGCCACCGGAGTTTCTAGTTCGGTCAGGCGCGGCAACGCCTCGGGTAACACCCAGTACTTTTGTAATGTCGGCAGTTGCAGACGGAGATCATAAAGCAGGTATTTACTTTGGGAGAACGCTCGCCGACTCTGAAAATAGGCGACGATGAAGTTAAACTCAGAGCCGGTAAGAAAGGAGGTATAGGCATCGTCGAGTTGCATCACTGCGTCACGCCACTGTTGGTGGAACTTCTCCAGGCTAGGCGGAGGGGTCAAGTCATCTAATTCAGTATTCAGCGGAGGAAAGAGGTCGCCGACCTCTTTGAAGAGATCCTCCTTATGCTGCCGGACCTTGGCAAAGTGAATTTTTTCCTGCAGAGTCTCAAAAGCGTGCAGGAATAGAGAGATCTGCTGTTCTTGGTGACTGAGGATCGCACGATATTGTTCTTCTGAAGCCACAATGCCCCCTCTGGTTATAGCCCCCAAGGCTAATCCTCCCTAGCAAGAGTTGCAAGCGGCAGAGCCCTATGCCACTCTGCTGCGGTAATGAACAAGAAACCAGAAGCGACCAAAGCGCTGTTACGTACTCTGCCGTCGGTTGAGAAGGTACTGACCTCATCTGCCCTTGGCCCCCTCTTGCATCGCTACAATCGTTCTTATGTAGCTGAGAAGATCCGTAGCACGCTTACTGATTTCCGTCAGAAGATGCTTATTGGTTCATGCTCCACTGAAATCGCCGAGGCGACGATTATCCAGAAAGTCGAAGAGGCGATTGCCAACGAGGATCGTTCTTCTTTGCGCTCGGCGGTGAACGCGACCGGCACCGTGTTGCATACAAATCTCGGGCGCGCTCTCCTGGCAAAGGCTGCGGTTGACGAGATCGTTCGCGTTGCTACCACTCCTGTCACTCTAGAGTATGATCTCGCTGAAGCCGGCCGGGGAGATCGCGATGATATTGTCGAAGCCGACCTGCTCGCGCTCACTGGGGCTGAGGCGGTAACAGTAGTGAATAATAACGCCGCTGCCGTTCTTCTTGCCCTCAATACTCTTGCGGAAGGCAAAGAAGGTATCGTCTCGCGTGGGGAGCTGGTCGAAATTGGCGGTTCGTTTCGCATTCCTGATGTCATGCGCAAGAGTGGGGTGCTGCTGCGTGAGGTCGGCACGACCAATCGCACGCGGATTACCGACTACGCTGCCGCAATTACTCCACAGACTGGCGTGCTGCTGAAGGTTCACCCGAGCAACTACCGTATTATTGGTTTCAGCAGTGCAGTGGAACTGCGAGAGCTAGTGGAATTGGGGCGGGCGCAGCAAATTCCTATCATAGAAGATCTGGGTGCCGGAGCCCTGATTGATCTGTCGATCTACGGGCTGCCTAAAGAGCCGGTTGTTGCCGAACGTGTTGCTACCGGAGCCGATGTCATCACTTTCAGTGGGGATAAACTCTTGGGAGGACCCCAAGCTGGGTTGATCGTTGGCCGTAAAGAATTCGTTGAGCGGATCAAGAAAAATCCACTGAAACGGGTTCTTCGCCCCGGCAAACTCACTATGGCCGCTCTGAGTGCCACCCTGCGTCTCTATCGGCGGGCACCTGATTTGGCGGCGGAACTGCCGACTTTACGCTGGCTCACACGCTCGCGCACGGAGATGGACGCGATCGCGACACAAGCGTTACCATTGCTTCAGGCTTGTCTTGGTGAAGGGTATAGCTTCACCGTAGAAGATTCGCCTGCTCAGATTGGCAGCGGTACACTGCCGGAAGAAGAGTTACCGAGCCGGATCATTGCGATACGGCATGCCCAACTCTCGGCTGAGAGAATCGCCGCTCGGTTCCGCGCTTCAGATCCACCGATCCTGGGGCGCATCCACGATGGGGCATTTCTTCTCGATCTCCGTGGGATCTTTACCTCAGAGGAACTCATCCCAAAGACTTAATCGCTAGGAGCAAAGAGGTGCGTGGCGGAGAAGGGATGGAGTCGAACCATCCGCGCAGCGTTACGCCACGCAACTCGGTTTTGAAGACCGGTGGGGCCACCGGGCCCCATCCTCCTCCGCAGAATGAAATCAGGCACTTAGCACGGCACTGGTTTGCTGTCCAGGTTCATTTGCCAACAGTTTGACAACGGACGATCGCGGCGAACCTTCCACGACTGCCCGGAGCATCTCCAGCGAGGGTTTATTATAGCGCGCAAAGACCTTGTCCGTACGATGCCCAGTAATAGCTTTGATGTAATCCCGGTCCCAGCCTTCGCTGACTTTTCGCGTGACAAAGGAACGTCGCAAGTCATGGAAATACACCCCTTCGAGCTTCGCCCGCTCGGCTGCCCCATCGAAAGAGTGTTGAATGTTGATCACGCGTTTCCCTGTTGCTCCCAGAAAGACATGCTGCTGAATGTTGGCGACTTTGCCTCTTTGCTGTCGTAAGGTGAGGAACATGTCTCGCAACTGTTGACTCATAGGAATAATCCGCCTCCGCTTGGTCTTCGTATCCTCACTCTCCAGGGTAATCAGGTTCTCGCGCAAGTTCACTTTCGGCCAGGTGAGCGAAAGGACTTCACCCTTCCTCATACCAGTTTCCCACGCACAGAGAAGAATAGGCTTGAGGTGGTCAGTTGCCGCCTCATAGAGCCGTCCGAACTCCTCCACGGTGAGCACCTTATCCCGGTCGTTATCTTCAGTGAACAACTCAACTGCCGGTAGCTTGTCCAGGATCCCCTCTTTCCACGCCATCCGTAGCACGTGACGGAGGAGGGCAAGTTTGCGGTTACAGGTTGCTGGAGTCTGAGGCCGGTCAGCATGAATCTTACCGGGCATCTGACGTAACCTGAGCGCAAATTCCTTGATGCGTGCATAGGTGATCTCTTCCAGGGGCAAGGAACCGAACTCTGCACGGAGCGGCTTGAGCAAGCGGACATCGTCTTTGTAGGTCCGTTTTTCTGTCGCCAGTGTCAGATAGCGATCGGCCCACGTGTTGAACGTGAGGGGCCCCTTTTTTCTTTATCAAAGTCTGTTCGTCGTTCGTTCTCGCCTAAGAGAATCCTCTTCCTGGTTCGAGCACCTTGCAGGACGGTGCCGGCTGGAAACCGTCTATTCGTTCCTTTCCAATCCTGGAACCGCACATAATAGCGCGTGGTCCATTCTCCCGTTGGGGTCTGGTGTTTGAGTCGGTAGAGATGCGGTTCAATCCGCTCCCAGTGTCCGTTTCGTGCCATACAATTTCCTCACTTTCTGTTGTTGTCTTTCCCTTTCGCTGTGAGCCGTGCACGAGGCACTTCAGGGTGAATGGCACAATGCCAATCATGAGCAGGGCGGGGTCGCCTCTGTGTTCGGCCGCCGCGGTGGTTGTCTCCGTTTCGCTTTTTCTCGATCGGCGCGCGCGGCCGCCTCAGTTTCTAGACTAAGCCGGGGGCGCACGGGGGAAGGACGTGCTTGTCGAAAGCAAAACCTGTGGGTAGAAATTTCGTAACGGCATGCAGCAACCAATCCTTGCTCTGTGTCGCCAGGTCGGTCAGGGTGCTAGTAACATTCTGGCCGGCCGCTTTCAGCGACGGTGCCCCCTCTCTATCACGGCGGGATACCATCGAACAAGCCGAGCTTGCCAAAGCAAAGCCGACTATGCCCGGCATACTGAGCAATACCGCCAACGCCGGCTTGAGAAGTACTACGCCTCGCCGTCCGCCTCGGCTCGCAAGCACTGACGTCCGCCTCAGTCCTACGGACCTACCTCCCTGCACACAGAATATTCACTTTTTGTGAGTGATCCCTCTGAACCGAGGCGGGACTCGCTTAACGGGGGCGAGAGCACGATTGTCCTGTCATGCTGCTGGCGGCTCGTCCCGGTCCTCCATTAAGACCCGCAGTCGGGCTTCAACCTGTCCGATTACATGGCGCAAGTCGTCAAGTTGCCCCCGCGCGGTACGCCCGCTGAAGTCGCGGATCGTGTCCGCCAGCACCCCCGGCTGTTCTAACTGCCAGCGCTGGCCTTCAAAGACCTCAAGTTGGCATGTAAGACGACGGATTTCGAGCCCTGCCAACCGTCGGCAGGCCGGGCTGCAATACCGGGGAGGCCGCCCGGTTGCGTTCTGAGATACTGCGGCTCCACATTTTGGGCATGATCGGGACGAGGGTTTTTCCACCTATTTTCCTTTCTGAATTTCGCAGTCATAAAAATTTGGTAGAGCAACACGGTTCTGTTATGACGGTCTGTGAAGATTTCAACCGGCCCCCCTTGCGAGGCGTGACTTTTTCTCACAGCTCCCTCACGTCGGGCATGCGTTGCCGCTCTCGCCAGCGGTGAATGAGCTTCCGACACTGAGGCGGACAGGGGAAGGCTTTCAGTATCCCCATCTCCGCCGTACCGGGCCAGTCCCGGCTCTTCACTTGGAGCAACACCACATCCGCTGGGCAGATGCCGATAATATCCCATGTCCCCAACGAAGCGGCCGCCCTGGTACAGCGGTAGCCGGCGGCCTCTAGGAGGGCGATTGAGCGATGTTCACGCTGGGTGCCTTTGCGCTTAGCGTTCATTAGCTGGCTTGTTAATTCCTGCTGTAAACCGCCGATAGCAATACATGCCTGACTGTGAGAGAGTCACGCTGCTTCCTCTGTCTTTCTGGCACCGGATTGTGGCTCCTCCGGTCAGGCACTTATCCTGTTTGTTCATTGCACCATCTCCGTCTCCCGCTCTTTGTCCTGAAGCCGCCGTATCTCTTGAACTAGGGTAACCAAGCCTGAGAGCTTTTCTTGATAGGCTGCAAGAGGTGAGCCGCCTTGTTCCAGGGTGAGTAAGGCTTCATCCAGGGTGACCATCTGCTGCCAGAGTTCAGGGTACTGGTCGATGAGCCACAGGGGGTCAATGGCGAAGCAATCGGCTCGTGCCGCCGCGGCGGCGTGCTGGTAGCTGGCGCGTGAGGGAGGCGGACTGTCGCGCTTTTCCGTCACTGTCCCACCACTGCTCACGCCTTGCGTTCGACATGGGACACATTCCCAAAAGAGCAGCGTCCGTTCGCCGTCGGCGCTCGTGCCGGTGTCAGTCACTGCAACCGGCTTTCCGCAGCGGGAGCACTGGAGAGCTAGCTGTGGTTCGCCTCGGTCCGGTGTCTTTGTCTTCTGCGCTTGCTGCTCGGCTTCAAACTTGGCGACGATGTCAAGGTACTTACCCATGCGTGCGGCTCCATATAGTGCGTGATAAGCGTCTTAAGCGTGGTAAGTTGTTTTTGCTTACCTTTTTCGTCATTCGCCGTGCGTGGGAATGCGTGGTAAGTCCTGGCTGCACGTCCGGCGTGACCCTTTTCACGCAAACGACCTCTCGGCAAAATAACAAAAAGTCCAACAATTTCGGCTTTTCACGCTTTTCACGCTTTTCACGCAGCTACCCATACTGTTTTCGGTCGTCCTCCGGTCTCTGCCTTTTCCATTCGCGCCAGTCCCAATGAGAGGAGGAGAGCTAACGCGCGCGTTCGTTCGTTCGTGGACTTATGCCGTCCAAAGAGTTCGTAGATGTCATTCTCGCTGAGTCCCTGCGGTCCGGCATGCCGCAGCGCCTCAAGGATGCGGTCTGCGGTCGGGTCGCCAAGTCGCCTCCCGAAGATCAACACGGCTGAGCGTTCACAGTATTCCCACACGGCGAGGGCCGCCTCGAGATGTTCAACCCTCACGACATTCGACATATCGAGGAGTGCGTAGATAAGGCTGAGTCGTAAGACTTGCGCTTCAGCACGGGAAATGACCGCACCGGCTAGACCCGGCTTACCTTCTGAGAGGTCATGGTAGACTTCCGCCCATAACGCCCTCGCTTCTGCATCTCTGTGTACCGCAGTGACGGTGCGTGAAAACGTGATAACTTGACTGAGTCGTTCAGCGAGGGGGAAGAGTTGCTCATCCGGCACTGCGCCCCCTTCAGGAAGCTCCTTTGATCGACGGACCAATGCCCACAGAAAGCGATTGGCAAATCCGTTCGCTTTGCTGGTATCATCCAGGCGTGCGAGCAATTCCTGCCTCGTAACATGCGCAAGGATACTGATATGCGCCCCAGTGGCTTTCAAGGGGTTATTCTTGGTGAGTGGGGACAGGTTCCCACTATCCCAGGCTTGCCGAATAATTTCTGAGAGTGTGTTGCCGTCTCTATTCGCTACCGTCAGCACTGACGCGAATTCAGGCTCAACAATCAGCAGTCGCTTATCGCTTTCGCCTCCATCTACACACACATCCTGATAATCTACAATTCGACCCTTCTCCTTAACCGGCTCTTTTTTCCAGAGGGCATCACGGACGTTGTAAATGAGTCCCTCGCCACTACTGAGCCCTCCTTTAAGACGAGTCATTGCCCAGTCCGAATCACACAGGGAAAACAAGTAGCGCGGAGTGCTCCATCCTGTCCCCTTTCGCCCTTTGCTCGTGTCTCCTACTTCTACGACAAACAGGCGGGCCGGGTGCGTATCGTGCTGTACACGAGCATGTGGTGAAGCAGTGACGCAATTGCCAAAGGCAGTAAGGGTATTCAGTAGCGTGGCTACTTTGTCCGCCTCGGTGTATGGATCAATAGTGTTGACGACTTCGCCAGCCACCCCGTAGAGCGCTGCCTCATCGAGTGTGGGCCAGGGCTCATCTGGCCGGGCTTCAATCGAATCGTTTTCTCGTTCTTCTGCTGTACACCGCTTGTCTGTCTCACTTTCGCTCTCAGCGTGCGCCTCAAGAGCAAACAATTCGCGCTCTAGTGCTTCTCGCAAAGCAGGATAATCAGTGACAAGGGATGCTTCTTCGCGCGTCACTCGCTCTAGCTCACTTGTTGCGCGATGATAGCACTCACGTAGTACAGCTAGTTTATCTTCATCGTAGAAGTCAGGATTCAGCGCTGACTGCCTGAGATCAAGGTCACAGTTTGCACGTACTTCTTGCAGTCTCTTTCGTCGTTCGACGAGCGAGCGATAGATTGCGCGTGGTGTTGAGAGATCGTGCTCTGCTGCGTTCATCGCGTGCTCGCTTTCTGTTCGCGCGATGAGATGAATTTTTCTACTGCTTCTTCGCGAAAGCGAATGATGCGCTTTCGTGCTCCTTGCTTTAGGACGACGCCTGGCAATGCGCCTGAGTCAAAAAGTCGGAGGACGGTGACGGGTTTGACTTTGAGTTTTTCTGCTGTCTCGGTGGGAGTGTATAGCGTCACAATCAGCACCTCTCAGATTTTTGAGTTCTTCTGAGAAGTACTGTAACAATCAAAAACTACGACAGTGGAGAGACTGTCGTCAGTACCCCCTACTTGTTTACGTAAGGGGATTTTGTGTGGCGTTCAATCGTCTTGAAACTAACGTTAAGGCGCTCTGCAGTTTCATGGCGAAGCGCAGTCAATGACCAAGAGGGATTCTTCGCGGCGATGGTATCTAGTTCTTTCTGATATGCAGCCCAGCGCCGTTCTTTGTCTGCCGCTGTGCCGTAGCGTCCAGCATGGCCTTTGCGCGTCGCGGCAATGTTTTTTCGTCCGCGAAGGGCAACCCATTCCACCTGACACACTCGGAGTGCCTCGTAGGAGCGTCCCACCCAATACCCATAGAGTGTCGCTTCTTCCACGTCGTCCCTATCGAGAGCTTGGCGAACCCCATGAGCATAGGAAAGCAGTAACTGCGCGTACTCTACCTGCCGTTCGACATTGTGAAAAATCCCGTCTGTTTTGGACGGCGCTTTTGGGACCCCCTCACAGGCTTGATACAGGTCGATGATTGCCCGAGCATACCGCTCTGCTTCTGACAGCAGGGAATCAAAATTAAAGGTCTTTTCGTCTTTTGCATCACGTTCAACAGTTCGGTAGTCATCTCCAGGAATCGAGGAGTAGGAAACGTCTCGGTAGATACCTGTGTCACGGACAGATTTTATGGAAGGAAAAGAATTTTTGCCGGCCTTGCTCACTGTGGTTGCCTCCCTTCGCAACGTTCAACTCCCTAAGAAGAGAAAGGGCAGGCGGGAGGGATACCCGCTTTTCGACTGCGTTAGCTAGACGCAGCCTAGCCCCCTCTGCTGAAGAACAATTTACCATCACAGGGTGTTTATGGCGAGCGCCCACGCTCTATTGTCGAGCGAACGCTTGCGGATCGATCCCTAATCGCCTCAGACACGCCCGTTGGGTCCCCTTGGGAACATCGTGGCCGTCCCCGTGATAGCCGATAGTGTAGGATGGCCCTTTGCCGCTTCCTGGTAGGGTCTCGCGGACAAGAAAGCGTTCCCCGCCCTTCCCTCGCCCACGGTATTCCGCAACGCCGAAGTCTTTCAGGCGAGTAATAAATTCCCGGTGCGTCACGGATCAAACGACTTCGAGGAGGGTTTCCTGGAGATCGATCGTGTCAGGGAAAGGAGAAGCAGTCTGCTCTGGGTGAATGTCCAGGATGAGACGCTTGTACGGCCGGCTCGAAAAAAAGGCGTTCCAGGCTTCCAGAGGAGCGGAGCGAAAAAGATATTCCCGATTGTCGTGAGCAAGCGAGTATTCCACGTGCGCGGTGATAACATCCTTGATGGCAAGTTCCGCGGCTTCCGCAGAAGGGGCGACTTCAACAAGATCGAACTGGAGGCAGTGCGCCTCATAGCCCTCGTCCGTCTGCCGCAGCAAGACATCTAAATGCAAGATCGGCTTCATGTATTCCCCTTTTGCGTGACATTTCCGTTTGCCAACAGTTTGACAACAGCATAGCGAAAATGAGGAAGAATGGGAAGAATAGGACATTATAGGAGCAATGGGAAAGGAGCGGCTTTTGCAAAGAAAAACGGGAAGTTAGGACTAACTTCCCGTCTCTTCATTATTTTCTATCACTGCTAGTTATCTGTTTTGAAGACCGGTGGGGCCACCGGGCCCCATCCTCCTCCACATTGATATTTCGCGGACTTAGCACGGAGGATGATGTGAGTCCAGGTCTGTGGGACACCAGCAGGACACCGTCTTCGCTGGAAATCCTTTCTTCCACTCTGTTGAAGGACGGTAAGGAGCACCTCTCGCAACCGAGGATTTATAGGAATAATCCGCTTCCGTTTGGCCTTCGAATCTTCACTCTCCAGAGTGATCAGGTTCTCTCGCAAGTTCACTTTCGGCCACGTAAGTGAAAGGTGTCGCAACCCTCAGCCTAGGAATACCGCATGGTTCTTTTCAAGGACTATTCAAACTAGCACCATTAGTTAGTATACTTGCACCTAAAGCTACTTGACCAACTCAATCAATGACGCCCCAGAAGGCTAGCTTATGGGCAATACTAATACCAACACGCAGGGTTCTCGGGCACCTGTGTTGATCACCCCTATCCGTCCTCAGAACTCCTTTGAGGTGTTTCCATTAGAAGCAGTTGAACAATCGCTAGCAGAGCGGTTCGAACACCAAGTACAGCGCTACCCGGAGCGTATCGCCGTCAAGAGCCGACTTCAGTCCCTGACTTATGCCGAGTTGAATCGACTCGCCAACCAGGTAGCACACATCATTACTACGCGTTGTGAAAAGAACGACCAGCCAGTCGCCCTGCTATTTGCATCGGGAGCCCCAGCCCTTATAGGTATGTTTGGTGCATTGAAGGCTGGGAGAGCATTCGTGCCTCTTGAGCCTACGCAACCATTAGCTCGGCTCGCTTACATGTTGGATGATTCGCAGTCTGCATGTGTAGTGACTGCAACACCGCATCTTGCATTGCTGCAGCAACTGCCACTCGCTGATCGACAGATCATCGACATAGATTGTATAGCGCCTCAATGCCCCCTAGAGAACACGAACTCTAGGGTATCACCCGACGCCCTTGCTTGTCTCCTGTATACCTCTGGCTCAACCGGGCAACCGAAGGGAGTGATGCACACCCATCGTACTCTCCTCCATGAAGTGATGCGGCGGACCAATGCTCTCCACCTTAGCAGTGAGGACCGCGTGACGCTCTTCGCAACTGGTACGGGACAGGCGCTTGGGCTTACCCTGGTCACCACGCTCAACGGGGCGGCCCTCTATTCTCTGTCCATCAAACAAGAAGGGATCGGTATGTTGTCCAGCTGGCTGCGTCAAGAAGCCATTACCCTTTACCATTCTGCAGCCCCGCTCTTTCGGCAATTGGTCAGCACGCTCACTGGCAAGGAAACGTTTCCTGATCTCCGTCTGATTCGCTTGGCTAGTGATACAGTCTATCCCGCGGATCTGGAATTCTACAAAGCTCATTTCGCACCACACTGTCTTTTCGTGAATGGTCTCTCGAGTTCGGAAACCTTCACTAATTGTTTGTATTTGATGGACAAGTCGACCACGCTCGCCGGCAATACGGTCCCTGTTGGTTATGCGCTGGACGGCATCGATATTGTCATTCTCAATGAAGCAGGTGAGGATATTGGCTGCAGTGGCGTAGGGGAAATTGCTATCAAAAGTCGCTACCTGTCACTCGGTTATTGGCGCAAACCGGCCTTAACCCAGGAAACTTTCCTCCCTGATCCTGCCGGTAGCGACGCCCGTATCTATCGCACGGGCGACTTAGGGCGGTTGCATACGGACGGGTGTCTTGAACACTTGGGGCGCAAACGCTTCCGCGTGAAAGTACGCGGTTATAGTGTAGAGACTGCAGAGATTGAGGCGGCACTGCGTTCGCTGGAGAGCGTCAAAGAGGCTGTGGTTATCTCCCGGGACACACGGTCTGAAGGAGCCGACCTGCTGGCTTACGTAGTTCCTGCTACCGCCACACCGCTGTCGACGGCCATATTGCGTCAGGCCTTAATGCATCTCTTACCTGACTATATGCTCCCTACTGCTTTCATATTCCTTGAGGCTTTACCCCTGACCCCGAACGGTAAGGTAGACCGTCTGGCGCTACCGACTCTCTCGCTGGCACCTGTGGAGCCCGGAGTCCCTGTCGCGGCTCCTCGGTCGCCTATTGAGACACGATTAGTACAGCTTTGGCGCGAATCATTGGGAGTGGCACAACTTGGCATTGACGACGATTTTTTTGCGCTCGGGGGCCATTCGTTACTGGCCATGCAATTGTTGGTTCGTGTACGCAATGAGTTCCATGTCGATATCCCTCTGGCGACGCTCGTCGCGGATGCCAATATCGCAGCCTTAGCGCGCGCCATTGAGGCCCCGGGCGGTATCATCAATCCACCACTGCTGCTGGCGTACAAACCTTATGGAAGTAAACCACCCTTTTTTTGCATGCATGGGGTGGAACTCTTGGCCCGCCACATGGACCCAGAGCAGCCCTTTTACGTCCTACATCCTCATGCTTTGGATGGGCGAGTCTCCCCAACAAGAGTGGAAGCGATGGCCGAAGACTATCTTCACGCTATTCAGCTCCGTCAGCCGAAGGGGCCCTATTTCCTCGGAGGTTATTCCTTTGGAGGACTCGTAGCCTTCGAGATAGCTCACCAGCTCTTACGTCAAGGACACAAGATCGGACTCCTCGTGTTATTAGACTCTGGTGGACCTGATGAAGGCAGTGCAGAGCAAGGAACTATATTCACACGCCTCAAAGAGCACCTCTATCAGCTCTTTGCTCGAATGTGCTCGATGTACGTTCGGACGGGGGGACGAACCCTTCCTATAGCACTACGCATGCCCTACTTCCTCGGCACGGCTTTCGGCGCACGGCGAGTCTATATACCGCAGATCTACCCGGGGCGTTTGATCCTTTTACGAGCCCGCGAGAATCCGCGGGATCCCCTCAAACGCTGGGGTGGTATGGGCCAGCAAGGCTTGGACATCTATGAGGTATCTGGTAACCACTTCACTATGATCCAGGAACCTCGTGTACAACAAGTTGCCGCTATGTTGAAGCAAGTGTTGCTCCAGGCACAGCAGGCATTGAATTAGGGCAAATTTTCACCTTGAGGATGCGGGATTGCTGCGTCCCTCCCTCAAAAATTCTTGCTCTGCAAGATTCGCAATGACCCACTGCCCACAGCAGCTGAGGCTAGGCTGCTGGCGCTGAATCGTGCTATGCAGACCAAGGGAGAGAACGATTTGCCCTCAGAGTAAAAGATCGTAACCTTATAGCGTTGAGGTGCTTGACACGCATGTCATCAGCCAGTCCTGAGAGGAGGTTCGTTATGTTCGCGCAGCCCCCTCGGGCGTGCTTCGATCGGGCTACGGACTTATAGCTAACAGCGTGTTCTTTCTTCTTCGCTCAACAGGAGGAGAGCAATGCAGGTACAAGAACTCACCAATACCACCACTTCAGAAGACGTCGTCGCGGCTCTGCAACAAGACGGATGTGTGATCGTGCGTACGCTCGTGATCGAGTCTCTGATGGATGCGATCCATGACGAACTCGAACCCTTCATTGCAGCTAGCAAAAACGGCGCTGACGCATTTGCGGGATTCCGCACGCAGCGGACGGGCAGCTTGGTCGCCCGGTCCCGTTCCTTTCATCAGCTCGCCCTGCATCCTTTGGTGCTCGACACGGCCGCCAGGGTGCTTGGCCCTTACTGTCAGAAGTTTCAGCTCCATCTGACGCAAGCGATCAAGATCTGGCCAGGTGAGCCCGCCCAGGCGTTGCACTGCGATCAGTTGATTTACGATCCTTTTCGTTTCCCCAAAGGAATGGAGTGCGAAGCACACACCATCTGGGCACTCACCGATTTCACCGAGGAGAACGGGGCGACGCGGGTGATTCCTGGCAGTCATAAGTGGGAAGACAACCACCTCCCTTCTCCCGAAGAAACGGTGGCCGCGGTCATGCCTAAGGGTTCAGTCTTGTTCTTTACCGGATCGGTGTACCATGGTGGTGGCACCAACAGATCCCAAGAGCCGCGCATAGCCGTCCAACTTGGCTATAACTTGGGCTGGTTACGCCAAGAGGAAAACCAATACCTCGCCGTGCCACCGGCCATTGCTCGGCATCTGCCTGAGAAACTGCAGAGCCTGATCGGATACAGCAAAGGGGGCTACGCACTCGGCTACTTTGGTGACGTCCAACATCCCAAAGAGGCGCTGAAGGAATAACGGAGAAGGAGCGCTCTGGGTCTGTGTTGCAGCGGGTAGATGTGTATTTCTGCCCCTTATGAAACTCAGCTGTACGTGGGAGAAAATCTATGCAAGGCAAAGTCGTGACCGTACTTGGGACGATTGATCCGGCGGACCTCGGCCTCACGTTGACCCATGAGCATCTACTCATCGACCTCCGCGTCTGGTGCCAAGAGCCTCGTGAGCAAGAGAAGAAAGCCCTGGTACATGCGCCCGTAAACCTCTCTACGCTCGGAGCGATCCGCCGCGATCCATTGCTGAACCGTGACAACTGCGTCATGGATGACGTGGCAGTGGCGATTGCCGAACTTCAGCAGTTCAAAGCGGCGGGTGGGCGAAGTGTGGTGGATTGTACCAAGTAGTTTGGAGTGTTAGGAAGGGGACTTATTTCTTAATGCGATGCGATTTCTAAAGGACTACGTCTGTCGGGAAAATCCAACATTGTGTAGCAGAAAAATCACCTTTAGTCGTTTTTCTATACCACTTCTTTTTCTCATTTTCTTGCCCGGCTCGCTTTTCTTTTCTGGCACTTTTGTTGCTCTCTTATGCTTGATTCATCCGTAGGTCTTTGTTTCTCGAAGAGGAAAGAAACTCTGCGAGAGACTCTTTCCGGTTTCACCTCAGAACCCGTCATATACCCTGACAATCTGATGACACCTATACTGAGAATCGCGACTGTAATCGTCCTCGGTATGACCCTCTGCGTGCTATCATCCTGCGGAGGAGTTTTCACCTTGATCTCCCAGAGAGGAGAGAAGCAATTACGCGAGGCACCACCTCCCCCACCCACGCGAGGTCCCCGTGTTCTCGTCTTTGCTCTCGATGGTGTCGGCTATCACGAGTTGATGCAGGCCCTTCACTCAGGGAAAGCGCCTCACTTGCAAAGCTTATTAGGAGCCGAACAGCAGAATGGCCGCTTCGCCCACGGCTATTCCGTACCCAACGCTCTCAGTATCCTGCCTTCCACAACCGTCGCTGCTTGGTCTTCGATTTTCACTGGTGCGCCGCCGGCGCAAACCGGGGTTCCAGGTAACGAATGGTTTGTCCGGGAACAACGGCAATTTGTCGCACCAGCGCCCGTATCTATTACCGATACAGAGGACTTTCGGAAAACGCTTACGGATGGCTTGGTCGGTAATGCTCTTCAGACCCCGACTCTCTACGAGTTAGTGGGCTTGCGTTCCCATGTCTCACTCTCCCAGGTCTATCGGGGAGCCACGCTCTTCACTTCCGTAGAGCCAACCGCATTCGTAGATCTGATGGTTAAATTTGCCGCAGGAGTGGTGAGTGGCACGGAAGTGAAGCAAGATCTTTATGCAGGTTTTGATCTGGACTCCGTCACAAAACTTATCGCCGCACTAAAGGAGCATGGCGTTCCTTCCCTGCAGGTCGTCTATCTTCCAGGAGTTGACCTCTTTACTCATGAAGCTCAAGAACCTTTGTCAGTCCAGGATGATGAGCCCCTGCCGATGCAAGTCGCCTATCTAGAAAGTATCACTGACAAGGCGATCGGTGAGGTCATCGAGGCCTATGAGCAGCTAGGGGCGCTAGATGAAACCTACGTTATCGTAATCGCTGATCACGGTCATATCCCAGTCCTCGATGATGACCGTCATGCCTTAGGCGCCGAGGGAGACGATGAGCCTCCCGCCCTGATCGAGAAAACGGGGTTCCGTCTGCGTAAGTTCGTTCTCAATCCGGGCGCTGCTGAACAGGATTATCAAGCTGCCGTCGCATACCAAGGGGCCATTGCCTATCTTTACCTGGCTGACCGCTCCACCTGCCCAAAAAAAGGCGACCGTTGCGATTGGCAGCAACCGCCCCGCTTAGAAGCCGATGTTATGCCAGTGGTCCGTGCTTTTTACAAAGTCAATAAGACTGGCGATCCGATCCCACAACTCAAAGGAACGCTCGACCTCATCTTTGCCCGCGAGCCGCGTCCACCCGGACAACCAGCACTCCCTTTCAAGATCTTCGACGGGAAACGGCTCCTCTCTATCTCTACTTACTTGGCCCGGCACCCTCGACCAGATTTGCTCCAATTAGAAACCCGCCTGCGCTGGCTCAGCTCCGGTCCCTACGGCCACCGCGCTGGAGATATCCTCTTGCTCGCGCGTTCCGGTCTCGATCGGCCGATTGAAGAGCGCTTTTACTTCTCTGAGCCGTATCGTTCCTGGCATGGCAGTCCGACCCGGCAAGACAGCCATATTCCCTTCATCCTCATCCGGAAGGGAGACACAGGTGAGAAGCTCCAGGGGATCGTCATTGCCGCCATGGGTAAATTTCCTTCCCAGTTGGATTTCGTTCCCCTCGTGCGTGCGCTATTGGGTCATCCAAAGGAAAATAATCCGAAACTTCCCGTCGAGTCAACGAAAGCGCAAAGAATGCCCGCTCAGAGGAAAGAAAATATGACAGCGAAAAAACAACCGTGAGAAGTCACAAGTTGTCATTCAAGAGCTAGTTCAGATTCCGTTAACCGGTAACTTCTGATATTGCGGTGCGGTGTTCGGAGTAATAGAAAACGCGCGGCTTCACCATGGTAGATGAGGAAATACAGCGACGACAGAGCAGCCATTTCTCGCTGTTGCGTAGTTATCGGCTGGCCGACCTGCTCACTCTCGCCAACGCCTTTGCCGGAACGGCCTCTATTCTGTTCATGATGAGTTACCTTCTCACTCCGGAGCCGTGGCGGGTGCATTTGGCTCTGGGGCTTTTGCCGGTGGCCTTAGGATTTGATATGGCGGATGGCTTCGTCGCGCGCTGGCGTCACCAACACTCGGGGTTTGGCCAGGAATTGGACTCGTTGGCCGATATCGTCAGCTTTGGAGTTGCGCCAATCGTGGTCGCCTATGGGCTGGGAATGCGCGGCGGTTGGGATGCCCTCATCTTCCTATTTTTTGTGGGCTGCGGCATTAGCCGTTTGGCTCGCTTTAATGTCACCGCAGCTGAGCTTTCCGACGCAAAGGGAAAGGTGCAATATTTTGAAGGAACCCCTATTCCTTCGAGTCTGCTGCTCATTCTTATCCTAGCTGGCTGCTTCTATACTGGGCGTGTCGGCGACAAACTCCCGCTTGGAGCCGTCACGTTTGTTTCGGTCCAGTGGCACCCTCTTTCCTTGCTCTATTTCGTGAATGGCTGTGCCATGACCAGTAAGACGCTTCGCATTCCAAAGCCGTGAATTTGCAAAAACGAACTACTCGCTATCTCATCTTCTATCTTCCCTTTATTTCTTGTTCTGTCTCACTAGCACCGCGCGACACTGCTCGTCCTGTTCCCGCAACTGCGTGCCCAGCCCCCTCGCCCACGGCTTCAACACTACGACCCGCCGTGCGAAATACTGAACAACCACTGAGACTATTCACCCAGAGACCTAACATGAAGATAAGCGAAAAAACTACTCGTCCATGATTTCGTTGCATGATACACCTCCTGACTGCTTCTATAAAGCAAGGGGTGTACCAAAACCGTATGATGCAAACTTGCTGATCCTACGATCCTGTTTGCTGAGCACGTCTCCAGCGATTGAGAAAAGGCGTAGGGAAATTCCCTACTTTTCGTGAGAAAAGAATACAGTGCCGAGCTTGCTACAGTTGGTGTGAAGACAATGAAACTAGATATGTTCGTCCACAAAGACAAAAATCGAGAACGGATTCAATCAATTCTTTTAGTACCTTAAATCATTCTCTCTTTAAGAGACAAGATACTGTTTCGCCAATCCCTGAAACGAGCTGATCTGCTGAGTCTGCCACGACTGATCTTGTCCGAGTTCGTGAGCCATGAGGGTCGCGACACGCGGAGCCATGGCAATCGCGGCTCTGGCATTCAGAAAAAGCGCCCGGGTGCGCCGTGCAAGCACGTCTTCTACCGTGCGAGCCATCTCACATCGGGTAGCCCAAAGAACTTCCGCTCCACAGTACGGTAAAGCGGGGTGTAGCGGCTCTGCTAGATTCGTATCAACCCGCATAAGGTCTTGGATGGCAATCGCATCGGCACCGTACACGGCTAGGGAACCAAATCTGTCAGCATGCCGGTGGAACCCATGGATATTGAGATGTCTCGTCACGCACGGTTTTTCCGGTACTCGTGCCAGGGTCGCGGCTTGGTTGACGCAGTCTTCCGCCATGTGTCGATAGGTGGTCCATTTACCACCAGTAATGGTCAGCAGACCCGAGCGATCAATATGAATGGTATGGTCACGCGAGAGTGCGGCCGTGCTGGTACCACCCCCGCTTTTGACTAACGGACGAATTCCCGCGAAAGCACTCAAAACATCACTACGAGTAGGAGCTTTTTCGAGATACTGCTTCGCAGTGGTAAGAATGAAGTCGATCTCCTCCTGCAAAGGAAAAGGGTCAAGAGAAGGCTGAGCAATAGGAGTATCAGTGGTCCCTACTAACGTGTGATCGTGCCAAGGAATGGCAAACATCACTCGCCCATCGCTGGTGTGCGGCACCATGATAGCACTAGCGCCAGGGAGGAATGACCGATCGAGAACCAGATGCACCCCTTGACTCGGTGCGAGTATTGCAGCGCAGTGTGGATCAGCCATACCGCGGACGGCATCACAAAAAGCGCCGGCTGCGTTGATCACTACCTTCGCTCCAGCCGAGAACTCCTCGCCGTTTTCCTGGTCCCTAGCTATAACCCCATCAATAAATTCATCGGCGTCGCGAGAGAACCCGATCACTTGTGCATAGTTTAAGAGTGTCGCACCCTGCTCCGCCGCCGTTGCCACCAGATTGATGAGCAATCGTGTGTCGTTAAACTGCCCATCATAATAGACCACTCCGCCGCGCAAGCCTTCGGTCCTGATCGTCGGCAACCGTCTCAGCGTCTCTTCTCGCGACAGGACCTGCGACGGGCCAAAGCCATACTTACCGGCCAGGAGATTATACACTTTGAGGCCAAGACCGTAGAACGGTGCTTCCCACCACTCGTAGTTAGGAACAACAAAACCAAGATCGCGAACGAGGTGAGGAGCGTTTTGCCGCAACAGGCCTCGCTCCTTGAGCGCTTCCATCACCAGTGAGATATTGCCCTGTTCGAGATAACGCACCCCTCCATGCACGAGCTTCGTACTCCGACTGGAGGTTCCTTTGCCGAAATCACTCTGCTCAAGCAGTAGCACTTCATATCCACGTGAGGCAGCGTCAACTGCGACGCCAACCCCGGTCGCGCCGCCACCCACAATCACCATGTCCCACGGTTCGCGTCGCGCCAATACACGACTACGCATCTCGGGACGATTCATTGGGCTTCGCTCGCTTCCCAATTCTTGGCACGATCGAGAGCGCTTTGCCATCGTTCCCGTAATTGATGAGCTTGCGACCTTTGCATTCGTGGCTCGAAGCGGCGCTCAATGCGCCACTGGTCAGCAATTTCATCCGGGCTGTTCCAAAAATCGACCGCCAGACCAGCGAGGTAGGCTGCACCTAAAGCCGTGGTTTCGATGATCGCTGGGCGGACGACCGGGACACCGAGGAGATCTGCCTGGAATTGCATCAGTAAGTTGTTTTGCGCGGCACCGCCATCAACACGCAATTGTTGGAGTGGGACGTCAGCATCGGCTTGCATTGCTTCCAGCAGATCTGCCGTCTGGTATGCCATACTTTCCAGCGCGGCACGGGCAATGTGAGCCCCGGTCGTGCCGCGTGTCAGCCCAACGAGAACACCTCGCGCGTACGGGTCCCAATGCGGAGCGCCGAGTCCGGCAAACGCTGGCACAAGATAAACCCCACCATTGTCGGGCACTGCTGAGGCAAGTGCTTCAATTTCTGCGGATGAGCGGATCAGTCCTAACCCATCCCGTATCCACTGCACCACCGCTCCGCCAATAAAGATGCTTCCTTCCAGAGCATAAGTTGTCTGTTGCCCTATTTCCCAGGCAATAGTGGTCAGCAACCGGTTGCGCGACACTACCGGCTTCTCCCCAGTACTTTGCAACATGAAACAACCAGTTCCATAGGTATTCTTGGTCAGGCCAGGTGCTATACACATCTGACCGAAGAGGGCTGCCTGCTGATCTCCGGCAATACCTCCTATCGGTATCCGCTCCAACCCTGACGTGGAAGAAATTTCTCCATATACCTCACTAGAGGAACAGATCTGCGGCAACATGCTCGCCGGAATGCGCCACAAACGGAGCAGCTCCTCGTCCCACTGGCCGGTGTGGATATTAAAAAGCAACGTGCGTGAGGCATTACTGGCATCGGTGATATGCGTGCGCCCGTTGGTGAGCTTCCAAACGAGCCAACTGTCCACCGTACCGAATGCTAATTTTCCCACCTCGGCACGCTCTCGCACGCCCGGCACGTTATCTAAAATCCAGGCGATCTTACTCCCGGAGAAGTAGGCGTCGAGAAGCAGGCCGGTACGTTGCTGGATCATTGGCTCGTAGCCGTCTGCTTTGAATTTGTCACACATCGAGGCGGTACGGCGGTCTTGCCACACAATCGCGTTATGGACTGCTTGACTCGTTTCGCGATCCCACACAATAGCTGTTTCGCGCTGATTGGTAATGCCAACCGCGGCAATATCACGCGGCCCCAGGCGCGCCTGGTTAAGCGCTTCACCAGCAACGCTTATCTGTGAGTGCCAGATATCTTGAGGGTTATGCTCTACCCAGCCCGCTTGAGGAAAAATCTGGGCGACTTCCTTTTGCGCAACCGCTTTGATTGCACCGGCATGATCAAAGACCATCGCGCGTGCACTGGTCGTCCCCTCATCCAACGCAAGAATGTAAGACACGGTCGCCTCCCAGTAACCTCCGCGGTCTCACCACTGCGGAGCGAGTTCTAGGAGTAGTCCACCGCATTGATGATTTCAATAATGGCTGCAACGTACAGAACAAGAGAATAGCACCCACTCCCGCACCGGGAACGAGGCGGCGCCCTTCGAAGGCGACCCGGTGGGTTACTCCTACATTTGGGAGCGACGGGAATGAAAATGACCTACTACCCGCGAAGGTGGTTATGCGCCGGCGTGGGTGGAGCGACTATTCTTCCTTCTTGGAAGGCTCTTCCCCGGGCTCACTCTTGCGGCGGGTTGCGGAGCAATTAGCTCCGCCTGGAGTAGGCTTTCTGCGGCGAACCAATCTTCGAGATCATGCCCGTGGATTTCTCCACGTTTCTGGTACAGTTCGTAGGCCTTGCAAGCGATTTGGTCATGAAACAGTACGCCATTCAAGTTTTCTTGTAGTGCTTGTTCTTTCATCGCACCGTTGCTTGAGATTTTCTTTTTCATGTTTTTGCTTCTCTCGTGATCGTAATGAAGACAGTTGATAGGGTCCCCCGAAGGGAAGAGCAGAAAGCATGCCAAACGCCTTCGCTTCTATATAAGTCCAGGCTTGTCAACAATAGCCAACGATTCGAGCGATAGCAAATCCTCGCTCTGTTCGGACTGCTGCCTAAGCAGCAGAGCTGCTGATTACGAAGCAGCAGAGAGATAGGTCAGATCCATACGGTCGCATAAGTGCGAGATGATATTCTTCCGCCGCAATTGATTAAACACGGGGCGTTCCACTCTTCACTTTCAGTACGCCTGGATACAGGCGGGCAGTCAGGGGCGTGTCTGCCCTGCTCATAGGCTCGCCATCAACGTGAAACAGCAGCGGGGATGCTCCTGTAATCGTTACCTGGGCTGCTCTCCTCATCACTACCCCGTTGGCTTTCGTGAGCGTTCCGGTAAAGAGCCGCCGTGCCTCACGGAGGGTCGCTAGTGGCGAACGTGCTTTCACCACTACAAGATCTAGCTTGCCGTCGTCGAATCGAGCCTGAGGAGCCACCGTGGCGCCGTTGCCGTATTGGCGCGAATTCGCCAGCGCAATCAACAAGGCGCGAAGCTGCATGGTCTCCCCATCTACAGTGATGGTGTATTCACTTGGCCGGTATGAGAACAGTTCACGCGCGGCGATGGTGAGGTACGGGAGCGGGCCACGACGTTTCTGTGCGCGGCTATTGAAGAGGTGAGCAATATGCGCATCGAAGCCAATGCCGGCGGCATTGAAAAACAACTGCCCACCGATTTCGCCAACATCGATTTTACGTTCGACACCATGAAGAGCCGTCTTTATTGCCCGCTCAGGTCCAACGGGAATGTTCAGTTCACGAGCGAGGCCGTTGCCAGATCCGGCAGGAATGAGCCCGAGTGCCGCTGAGCTAAACGCCACCGCACGTCCTACTTCGTTCATGGTTCCGTCCCCACCCCAGGCGCAGACCAGCGCCGCTCCACGCTCGACAGCATCGCGCGCGAGTTCGTAAGCGTGTCCTGGGCGTTCAGTAACGCGCACCTCATGGGCAATCCCTTCAGCAGTTAAAAGCTCTATCGCAAGTTTGACCCGGTGGCGCGCGACTTCCGGATGCCCCTGAGCACCGGAAATCGGGTTGATGATGACAGCAACATACATCGTGCGACCCTACTCAACGCGATACGTGATACTGTCCGACCGTCCAGTATTATCAACCGCGACGAGACGATGGGTGCCGGCTTGGAGAGGAAGTAACAGTTTGGCCCCCGAGGAACCAGAAGCGACCAGCACTCCATCCTGATACCAGTAGAGCCGTTCTGCAGCACTCCCCGCCTGAGCAGTCAGAGGAATCTTCTGGTATGCCGCTGGAGCATCCTTGCGGAGACGGTACGGAGTCGTGGACATGGGCGAGACGATCTTGAGCGCCTCGCTGGAGGGAATATCTCCACACGCAGAACTCAAACGAGGAAGAGAGGGAACGGTATGCCCTTGGATCTGCCACCAGGCCACGAGTTCAGTGGGATAGACAGTAATGACTTCTGGGCGGTGCGGACGGGAAGCGAGGCATGAGCCAGTGAGCAGATCCCCAGATTCTTCATCCACGAAGACCCGCTGGTGGTACGAACAGAAAGACAATTTGGAGCGTCCAGGCAAGGAAGTTGCGAACTCTTGCAGCGGACAAAAGGGGCCGGCTAACTCATGACTGAGGGCGCACACCCGAACGTGAGTAAGCCGCAAATTCTTCGGCTCGTTGAGCCGTGCACCATTCCCCTCAATCACTCTAAATAAATCAAACAAGAGCGGGGCGGCATGCTCTGAACCGGAAATACCCTTTTGTCCCCGCCCGTCAAAGTTGCCGACCCAGACGCCAATCGTATAGCGAGCCGAAAACCCCAGGCTCCACGCATCGCGATGACCGTAGGACGTGCCGGTCTTCCATGCCACCATCGGGACATCTCTGGCAAGACTCCATGCCCGCGGCAAATCGGGGCGTTGCAGACCAGTGAGGATATGCGTAATCAAGTAGGCAGTTTCGGCGGAAAATAGCCGCCTTCCAGCAGGTTGTGATTCGGGCTGGAGTTCTACTGGCCGATGCCATCCACCAGCCGCCAGCGTCGCATACAGGTTGGTGAGATCGAGAAGCGTGACTTCGCCACTACCTAAGATAAGCGGCAACCCATACGCGGTGGCCGGGCGATCCAGCGTGGAGAGCTCGCCACGGCGGAGGAACTGATGAAACTCTTCCACTCCTATTTGATGTAGCAGCCGCACCGCAGGGGCATTCAAGGAGCGGATGAGAGATTCACGAACAGTGACCCTGCCGTGATACTGTCCGTCATAATTCTCGGGAACGTAACCCGAGAAGTCGGTTGGGACATCGAGAAGGTACGAGTCCGGCACGATCAAGCCGGCGTCCATCGCCATCGCATACAAGAAGGGTTTCAACGCCGATCCGGGGGAACGACGGGCAACCGCCCCGTTCACTTGCCCGTTATAGGCGGTTTCAAAGAAGCTGGGAGAGCCAACCATAGCGCGCACAGCCCGAGTCTGGTTTTCGATCACGACGGCCGCAGCGCTGCCGATTCCTCGATTCCGTAGCGCTGCTATTCGTGAGGCGATTTGCTCCTCGGCAATTCGCTGAATGCGCTGATCTAAGGTTGTCAGAATACGGGCAGTGCGCGGCGCTTGGTCTACCACTAACTGGCAGAAGTGAGGCGCAGTAAACGGAGAGCGCCAAGCCACCGAAGGCAGAGGATGACGCACGGCGTCGGCGATAGCCTGGCTGGAGAAAAGCCTAGTTTTTGCCAATCGCTGCAGCACCTGGTTGCGCACGGTCAGGGCAGTCGTTGGGTTCCGTAGGGGGCTATAGATGCTGGGCGAACGAGGGAGCACCGCTAGCAGTGCGGCCTCACCCAGGGAAAGCTGGGCCGGTGTCTTAGCGAAATAGTAATATGCCGCAGCGCCTACTCCCTCTACATTACCACCATAAGGGGTGAGATTGAGATAAAACTGCAGTAACTCAGCTTTAGAAAAATGACGCTCGAGCTGTAGGGCGCGAAACATCTCTTGACACTTTGCCCAAGCAGTTCTCGACTTTGGTTCTACCATCCGCGCAATCTGCATCGGAATGGTCGAAGCACCGGAAACGACTCTCTTACTCGCCAGGTTTGACCAGAGCGCCCGAGCGATAGCCAACGGATTGACACCGGGGTGCAGGTAGAACCAACGATCTTCAGAGGCGATTAAGGTTTTCAGCAATACCGGCGCGACTTCATCAAGAGCAACTGGAAATCGTAACTGCTCATCGGGTGGGAGAAAGATCCGTAGCGGACTGCCATCACGGTCGGTGACAACCGTTGCCGGCTGACGATGTAGCGCCGCGACGGGAAACGGAAACCACCAGTCGAGTAGCAAGAAACCGAGAGAAGCCGCCCCGGTAAGTATGAGGCTGACGACGGTAGCCCAGTATAACCAACGCCGCATAAGGTGTACACCTCAGATTATCTTTTCACCTGTATCTCTATCATCCCGCGCTCACCCGTGGCGCGAATCGCTGGGTCGTACATCGCTTCTACTTGCACTGGCGGAAGGCGGAAGGTGCCAGGCGTCACCGCTCGTAAGAGCGTATAAGTCGTACGCCACTCATTATGCGGAAGATCGGTAAAGATGAGAACCCGATCGTCACGCAGGTCTAAGTGGGTCGGATCAAGGTTAGCATCGGTGACCCAAGGGAGAGTTTCGCTAGACTTCAGCCGCGGGTTCTCCACCTCGACCCCGGCCGGTAGTAAGTTCTGAATCACCATGTTCTCTACGTTACCTGAGAGGCTCCGCACTTGGGTCTTGAGGACGATCAAATCACCCTGAGCGACAGCAGCCAAGTCGAGCGGACCGCCTGTCCGAGTGAGAAAAGCTCGACGGACCTCTACTCCCGCCTGCTCCGGGCGAAACGTGGCATCGGTAGGAATCCCGTGGCGCCGGAGCGCATAAAATGCCGCCCCAGACTCATAGCCCGCATCCATCCGAATTTTGATCGGCTCTGTCCCTTGCAGATCGGTGAAGGTCACGGTCTTATTCGTGAACGTCCCGATCGCCTTGTCGCCAACCAAGACCGTGCCTGAATAGGGGGCTTTTTGCGCCTGTTGCTTGAAGAATTGTCCGAGGGCAACGAAGGTAAAAGCACTCTCTTGCGTGGTCCATTCACCCCCCGCTTGCGCGTCGCGGGCTAAACGCTGGACCAGTTTCGCTATCCGCGGATCGTTGGGTGCGGCGTCGAGAAAGGCGAGCAAGAGCAGCGCCCGATTGCGGATGGTTGAGTTAAAGTTCCCTCCGGTTTGCCGCGTGATCTGCTCGGCATCTTCGAGGCCCCGAGTGAGATCTTCGATGACCTGGGGGTTGCCGGTAGCTGCGTAGGCGGCTCCGAGCAGTGCGCGAGACTCGGGTTTGAGATTCTTACCTTGATGCTCACGGAGAAAATCCATTGTTCCCAGGTCTGCTTTACCGGCACGAGCGAGGACATATAAGGCATACACCACCCGCTGAAGTTCTTCCCAGCTAGGATTAGCGTTCGCTTTGGTCTCGCGCGTGAGGAATTCCAGCGTCCGATCATAGAGAAAATTTTCGACATGATGACCGGCACGGCGCGCTTCCACTAAGAAATGCGCCGCATAGATACTACTCCACGGTTGTAGCGTGTCGCTATCGGGCCACATGGCAAAACCGCCATTCTGAAGTTGCATCGTGGCTAATCGACGAATGCCTTCTTGTACGAAGACATCTGGGTCGGTCTTGGCAAACAACTCAGGGTCGAGTTCCTTGGCTAAGTCGCCGAAGTAAATGAGCGGAAACGCGCTGGAGGTGGTTTGCTCCACACACCCATACGGATAGTGCAGCAGGTAACGCAGTTGACCAGAGAACTGGACCAGCGGGAGTGGACTGATGAGTAATTCTCGCCGTAAGGTTTCGGGGCGAAAGGCCTCGAGCCCGTCGGGCGACAGCACGGTCGTGGGTTGGGTGAAATTACCCGCCTGTTCTTCCGTGCGAGCAGGAAGGTCGGCTCGGAGGGACAAGTTGGTCGTTGCCTTGGTCGTCTCGCCATTGCCCTCCGCTGTTAAAGTAAATCGCACGTCACTAAAGGTGTCGCCACTCTTCAGCGTAAAATACAGCGTCTGTTCTTTTCCGTGAGCAACAGTGATCGTTCGGGTCGTATCCCCTTCGATCGTCACTGGACCTTCGGCGGCCAACGTCACGGCAAAGTTCCCCTCTTTACCGGTGTCATTACGCACCGTGACGGGGATTTGCACCGTTTCCTGAAATGACAAAAACCGGGGAAAAGTGGGCAACACTACCAGTGGGTCACGAACCCTAGTGATCTGCGCGGCCGAGCCGAATTGTTTCCCCTGTTGCGCTACGGCCATAAGCCGGAGCGCCCCTTGAAATTCGGGCACTGCAAACGTTACCGTCGCCTTACCGTCCGCGTCAGCGGTAACCACACCAGACCAGAACGCAACCGGTTCCACGCGGCGTATGCCCTCGGTGCGCACAAATTGCGCCAGGTCTTCTTCGCCTTCTCCACCGCCGGCAAGCATCTTTTTCTCGACCTTTACTTCCGGCAACAACAGAGAAAAAATATCGAACGCCCGAACCGCGAGGGCAAGTCTGCGGTAGAAATAGGTAAAAGGATCCGGCGTTGGTTGGGCGATGAGTTGCAAAATGCCCTCGTCTACTGCCGCCACAGTAATGTCCGCCTCCGGGGCCGCCGCCACCTGAATCGCGAGCGTTGAATGGGGTCGGATTTCTTCCGGCGCGGTGATGGCGACTTTGAGCTTATTGCTGCTCTGATCGACATTTAATGGCACGGCCCCAAACGCCCGCCCCGCGGTTCCCGGTTCGAGGTCTTTGGCCGAGCGAATCAAAGTCGCCGTGACATACACATTGGGTCGATACTCAGCCAGGACAGGCACCGCTATCGTCGCGGTGTTCCCGGAGAGGTCATAGGTCTGGGCATAAGCGATCTCCTCCCGTTCGACGGTCACAAGGAGTTTACCCGCAAAGGGCGCACGGACTTGCAGGCTGGCAGTTTCCCCCGGTTGATACTCATTCTTGTCGAGACTGACCTCGAGCCGTCCCGGATTCTTGATCGCCCACGGCGAATATCCCCAACCACTCACGAAGAATTCAACCTGTGTGGCGGCGCCAGTATCAACGTCAGTCAGCGCGACCCGATAGTCGCCAAACTCCGGCGGAGTAAAAATGAACTGACCGCGCGCCGCGCCCTCGGCAATCATCTGACTGTCCAGCAAGACAGCCTCGCGGGTAGATTCGTAGCGGTAATTTCCCGCATCCGTCCTGCGCAGAACGGTATGCCAGCGATCACGGAAGAGGTCGGCACGCAGTTTTCCTGCCTTTGCCTCTGTCCCTTTCGGTGTTACTGCCGCATATTCAAGCGTGACTGGTTTCTGCGGTTCAGGATATCCTTCACCGAGACGGCGGAGCCCGAGATAGTACGGGTATGGATGGACTGGCAGACGTTGGAGCGCGACCACGCCACGCCCACCCTGCTCCTGTACCCGTGCGGTAATGACCGCAGTGAGAGAAGAGGGCACTTGTAAACCGGCAGGGATGGCAGCCGTAAAGGCCCGCTTGCCTGCTTCGTCGAGTGCACTCTCGTCCGACAAGATCTCGCGATCATCAAATTTCCGCTCAGGGTCAAAAAATGTGAACTCGTCGTACCCTTTCGGCGTGAAAGAAGAAGCAGTCAGCCGCACCCGGCTTTCTACCGCGAGCCCGGCGGCCGGAGGGCCGAAGAGATAGGCGCTCGTCACCTCATAGGTCACATCTTCTGCCAAATTAATAGCGGCTTTCTTCGTGGTGATCTCGACTTTAATGCGGTCAGGGACGAACTCTTCCACTTGGAAGCGATACTGCCCAATGACATCATCGCCGGCGAGCAATTCCAGGGTGTGGTGACCGGTACGGGCGTAAGCAGGAACCTCTAGTGAGAACGGCGCTAATCCACGCTCGTTCATATTCACTTTGATGGTGCCACGCAGGTTTCCTTCTGGGTCTTTGTGGCGCAGGAGCAGCGGCATGGCTGGTGGTGGTTGCAGGCTGCGGTCGCGAACAAGCGCAACCCCTTTCACGGTCTCGCTGGGGCGGTAGATATCTCGCTCTCCGTATAAATACGCGGAGTATCCCTCTTTCGATACTTCGGCTCCACCGACCTCGAAGCCAGCCGTATCAATCATAGATTGGTTGAGAAGAAGGAAGCTAAAATCGTTCTCACGTTCGACGACCACCAGGTAAGGTTGCTGCTTCTCAAAGATTTTGGCGAGGTTATGCATCCGCCACATTCCCTCGGCGTCGGTCCTGCCGGTCGCGATTATCTGGTTTTGGTCGCTGATCAAGCGAACTTCGGCGCCTTCAATAGGAGAGAGGTTGGCAAAGGAAGAGACCCAGACGAGAAATTCATCCTTTCCTTGTTTGGCAACGATGCCCAGGTCAGTAAGTAAAAGCCAGCGCGTTGCTCCCCGTGAGGATTCTGACCGCGTGACACTGACACGATACAACCCTGGCTGCTCTTCGCGCAGGTAGTTGTCCAACGAGAGTGGAGTAATGATCGTCTGGTTGCGCTCACCGCCTAAAGGAATCGTCTTTGTCACTAAGCGGTCGCCGAGAGCATGGGCGAGGGTGGAATCGTAGTAGTCATCTTCCCCATAGGGGGAACCATATTGCTGAAACAAGAGAAACAAGTTGTTGCGATAGACCCGGTCGATGGTCAACTGCGCTTCGGGAAGATTGACACTCTTAAGGGCGACGGTACGGTACCCACTTGCTGAGAGAAAGATCCCCTGACTTTGGAACGCCACCGACGGCTCTAGATTCGGCATGGCCACCGCAGTTTTGTACTCCTGCGGAAGAACAGCGTCGTCAGACGCAGGAAGCCCTTGGGCAAGCACTAATTCGTACTGCTCTCCGGGACGCACCCCACCAGTAAGAATCAGTTCTGTCCCCTCGGCGGAAAGCCGGTATTTCACGGCCGGCGTAAGGGTCAGATACTTACCGACGGTCTCAGGATTCACGGGCGAGGAAAAACGAATGCGTATGGTCGACTCTGGATCGCTTGAGAGTGGGGAAACACCCCGGACTTCGAGCTTTTCGGTCGACCCTAATGGGATAGTCTGCACCCAATCTGCCGCCAGGGGAATATTCCCGCCTTCTGGTCTGAGATCGGAAAGGATAATGAGCTTCAGCTCTCGTTCTTGTTTGCGTTTTTCCACTGGCTTACTACGGAAACCAACCACCTGACTGCGATAGGTTGTTTCTAACTCTAAGGGAATCGGTTCCTGCTCTCCCCGCAGCGGATCGATGAGCCGCATCTTGGTCACCAAAACGCTTGGGTTCACAGGATAGTTGAAGCGGGCATTCCCGCGCATCACAACCAGATGCTTTCCTTGCGAAACTGGGACTGGTTCCTCGGCTACCTCAACTTTTTCTACTTTGAATTCATCAGTGCGAAGGACAAAATCCGTCTTTCCTTTTAGCCTCTGCCCCGGTTTCAGAATGCGTTCCGGGATAAGGGTGATTTGGTATTCTGTCGCCATCGCCAGCCGGTCTGTCGCTTCAAACTGCAAGACATTGGCCCCTTGCCAACGCCAGGAACCGCCCAGACTTGGCTGCAAGGAAGCAGGGTCACGCCCAAGGATTTCTCCTACCTGTCCCTCTCCTAAGGGACGGTCAAAGACGATAGCAAAGGAGCGGAGTTGTTCTCGGTCCAGTGAGACGTCGAGGACAGAAACTGGCTCTCCTCGTCCCGCATTTCCCCAGCCGGGAAAATGATCCTTTAAAACGACTCCCGACAGCACCAGCACGAACACTCCGAGCACCGCAATCGCAAGGTTTTTCCTGTCAGTAAGCCACATGCCCATAACCCAATACCCCTCCGGTGAACGAATGGTGAACTGATCTTTTTAACACAGACAGTGTGACGAAGGCGCGCACGACCCTTGCATCATATACTTCGGTAACGACGAAGAGAACGAGTACAAGAGGGTGATAAAGGGAAGGATTGCTCGAGCCGATGACCCTAGGAAACTAAAGGGTAGAGGCTTGTTCAGTCAAGAGAAACAGGATAGGACGATAGATGAGAGAACAACCAGCCGGCTCCCTAATAAAGAGAGGAACAATGCGCGTCACGGTTCTAGGCGCAGGCGATGCATTCAGTAGTGGCGGTCGGCGTCAGAGTGGCTATCTCGTCGAGGTCGGAGAGACAGGCTTTTTGCTTGACTGCGGCACGACGACTCTGCTTGCTTTGAAAGCTTTGAACATTCCAGCCGACCGTATAGATTTCATCGCCATCAGCCATTTGCATGGCGATCATTTTGGTGGCATCCCTTTCTTACTGCTCGAGTATATTTACGAACACCCCCGAACCAAGCCTTTGCTCATCGCTGGGCCGCTGGGCATTGAAGAACGGGTTCAGGCTCTTTATCGCGCAATGTACCGTGAACTGGCCGCCCGCGACATCCCATTTTCTTTGCGCTTTCAAGAGTTTACTCCAGGACGAGCGGAGTCGCTTTATAGCACCAAGTTTCTCCCCTTTCGCGTACCTCATCAAGAGAAAGACATCTCTTTGGGATACCGAGTAACCGCCGAGGGGAAAGCGATCCTCTATTCCGGAGACTGCGGCTGGAATGAGGACTTGATCGTACATTCAAAAAGGACTGACCTGTTCATTTGTGAATGTTGCTATTTTTCTACTCAGACTGCCTTTCACATCAGCTATCCACAAATCACCCAACAGTGCGGTCGTTTGGGTTGTAAGCGTCTTATCCTCAGCCATATCGGTCGTGAAGTGTTAGAACGGATGGCGGAAGTCACTATTGAGTGTGCTCACGATGGTCTGACGATAGAGGTGTAAGAATTGAGGCGCAGAAGGTAGTCTGATGCGATCTCTTCCGCTTGCTCTATTTCTCGCCCTGCTTTGCTCTTATAACTTCGCCTCGGCTCAGACCCTTAATACGTCTGAGTTTGTACCGCAGTTGATACGGATCGTTGGCTCGCTCCTTATTCCTGGCAAGGCAGCCAGCAAAAAAGATCAAACTCTGGATGTCCGGATCGCCGGAGAGCGACGTATGCTGTACGTCCGTGACGTGAAGTCGCTCACCAGCGACGATCGAGACTGGCCGATGTTAAGAAACTTGGGAGGGTTTCTCTCAATTATTGGCCCATCGCCTTTGCTCGACCAGTTAAAGAGCAAAGAGAGCATAGGCTTGCCGCTCAAGATCGAAGGGCGACTCTATATGAAAGAAAGAGTATTGATGCTCACCGACGTAGAGTCTGCGGTGCCTCAGCTTCAATGAAGGACATGGAAGTTACTCTCGACTTCGTCCAAGACGGGCTCAAACGCTGCCGCTACATCACCACCACTAAAGTTGAAACGGCTATCTATCTCGCGTTAGTGCTAGAAAAGCCGCTGCTCATCGAAGGGCCGGCTGGCGTAGGAAAAACCGAGGTCGCTAAGGTTCTGTCCGAGTTGTTCCATACCGAGCTGGTTCGCTTACAGTGCTACGAGGGGCTCGACGAAGCTCGTGCGTTGTACGAGTGGAATTACCAGAAACAACTCCTGCGTATTCAAACCGACACCGCGCAAGAACAGGGATGGAATGAGATTTCGTCGCATATTTTTTCCCGCGACTATCTGCTTGAGCGACCGTTGTTACACGCCATTAGTGCCGCACGGAAGGTCATCTTACTGATCGATGAAATCGATAAGGCCGATGAGGAATTCGAGGCGTTCTTGCTGGAAATCCTCAGTGATTTTCAGGTCAGTGTGCCTGAACTCGGAACCATCCACGCGGTGTACCGGCCGATCGTTGTGCTCACCTCTAACCGAGCACGAGAGCTTTCAGAGGCGCTCAAACGACGCTGCCTGCATTTATACATCGACTTCCCGGGAGTCGAGGAGGAAGCCAGAATCATCGCGCTCAAGGTTCCCGAGCTGAAGGAAAAATTACGGCGGCAGGTGGCGCGATTTATTGGCGGCCTGCGCAAGCTTGACGTCAAGAAGGCCCCGAGCATTGCCGAGACGCTGGACTGGGCGCGGGCTCTGGTAGCGCTAGGGATCGAAGAACTCGATGGACCAATAGTGAAACGGACACTCAACCTCGTTCTCAAATACGAAGAGGATATCCGCAAAGCCGAGGGTCGAGTCGGCGATCTCCTGCGAAGTTCAGGACAAATCTAAGACAAGTCCCAAGCCAGTCTAAAACAAGTCTCGAGCAAGTCTAAAGCAAGTCCAGAAAAAGTCGCGGGCAGCTCTCGCCGGCGCCGTGCGTTCGCTCACTATCAGTTCTCGGGCGCGGTGCATCGTCAACACTGCTTGTTGCGCCTCGCCCTTCCCCGGGACAAACCGGGTCCGCGGGCGCCAGACCGCTTCGCAGATCGCTTCGGCATCATTCGGGTCATTCTTCTGGTGCGTCCGCCACTCGTACCGCGTAATCCCTAGGGGTCCGAACAGACGGCTCCTCGCGAACTCCGCTGCCGCAAGGCCGGTTGCTTCGGTCACGGCAGATGCCAGGATCTCCGTCAAGCCACCATTGCAGTTGAAGACCTGGCCCGAAGGCGCGATTGCGTGCTGAGCTAGCACGTAGGTGATGGGATCCCTGCTCATGATCATCCACAGCTCGCTGTTCTGGGGGTCCGTGTAGGTGATCGTCTCATCCCACTCGAGGCCCGCACTCATCGAGAGCAGGTGGCGGAGCTGAATGGGGCGTTTGCGATCGACATCAGGGATCGCCCTATTCGGAAACAGATCCATTATGGAGACGTCCACGCTCGGGATCGCCCCGTCTTCAATAGCGATTCCAACCAGAGCACCGACCACACTCTTCGTACTCGACCTCAGGTCGTGGAGCGTGTCTCGTTCGAACTGTACTGTCCCAAGATCATCTCCCCAGTTCTGGTCCTTTCCGGTGAGATACTCCTCGAAGATCAGGGCTTCACCCTTGACGATGAGGACTGAGTGAACATTCTCGGAAGGCGAAATGAAGAAATCTTCTCAGCCGCCTGTGCATCACGAGCCTCCCAGGCTGCCTTATAACGCCGGAGCCATTCCTCAAACTGATCTTTCGTCAATGTGTGTGGCATGACAACCTCCCAAAGATGATGATCACCGGGACGGTTAACATCAATGAGACTGCCCAATAGAATTGACAAATACAACTTCTTATCGTCTCTTTCCAGGGCAACCACAGTCACGTAGGCTGGAATGAAGACGATGAATTCCAGCGCCGGGGGTTGCTAAGCTCACCCCGTCTACGTGACTGAGCGAAGCTAGTGTCGCCGATAGGGACTCCCCTAGTAACCTGAGTTCGATGTAGCTACAGAGCGACGATCGGCCAAGCGTCGTCCTGGGGCATACGAAGGTGGAGTGACGGTTTCTTGGCTTGATACGTGTAGGCAATCAACTCGGCAACGAGATTCACTAAGAAGTTGGCCACCTCCGGTGGCGCGAGTGTTCGATCTGCGAGATGTTTTTGAGTTGGTCGTTACCCGTTTCAATCAGGGATCTTTTGCGCGGTAGCAGTTTGTCCATCAGGGGGAGCAGGTTATTCTTCCTGTCTTTGCGCAACTTGGTGATGAGTTGCACCCCCCGTGCAAAGCGGGTGGTGAAGAGCGCCTGGGAGATATAGCCCCGATCCCCAAAGACTTTTCCGTGCAGCCCCTTGAGGAGCTGGGGGAACCGGTTTGCGGTCATCGATATTAGCCGCCGTCAGACAACACGCCACGAGTTCGCCTGAGTCATTGATGAGCAGGTGCAACTTAAAGCCGTAGGTCCACCCCAGGGAATTCTTGCCCCAAGCGGCAAAGCCGGCAAAGACTTTATGACGCGCGGAACGCTTGGGGTGGCAGACCGCCAGCAGTGTGGAATCAATAAACGCAACGCCCTGACTCTTCCCTTTGCGCGTCGGCAAATAAGCACAGAGGGGGATCAAGGCTGCCTGCATCAATTCCACAAACCGCGGGTAACTCACGACGTGGGGGAATGCCCAAGACAAATGCGGCGTGACGTAGCGCAGAAAATAGTCCTTACACGTGCGATCTCCGGACTGAGGAAAGCTCACCACAATCGTCCTCACTTCACTCAAACACAGCCGACTCCTCCCCGGTGGTTGCCAGCTGCCCTCGCTCCTCAGCCGCCGGTGCCACGCGGGCTCAAATTGCAACCAGCAGTCGTCAATGTCACAGAACAGCGCTACGATCTCCATACGAGAACCTCCTCGGCCAGGACGGTGTTGGTTGCACTCACCACCTTACTGAAGAGGTTTCTCGTTTCCTACCCACGCTGTCGAACTCAAGTTGTTATAGGGCGCAGATTTGCCAGATTACCTGGGTAGGTGCGCCATAACCTCGCGCGTAGGGTTGGGCAGAAATGCCCGTGCGGCTTGATTTCAGCGTTAGGTGCTGTATATCTGACTGGTCATTATGCAATTCATGAGAAATGGCACTCCTTAAGACGGCTGTCTCTAGAGTTTCAAATGGATCCTGCGCTTCTGGTCGTCGATGTACAGAATGAGCTCTTAGAGGATGCACGGCTCGATCCTCCCGTTGAAACATACCTTGCGCGAGTGCACGATCTACTCCGCGCGTGCCGCGAGCGCGGACTGCCCATCGTCCACGCCCACTACATCACCGAGCCCGATGGACGCGGAGTGCTTCCACATCACGCAGAAGCCGGCCGCCGGCGTTGCGTCCGTGGGACACGCGGGGCGCAGACGCCGCCGCAGGCCGATCCGCTCGGCGACGAGCGTGTCTTCGCCAAGCATAGCTACAGCCCCTTCTCCAATCCCGATCTCCGCCCACACTTCGCGCGAGTGGGAGCGGATACGCTCGTGATCGCGGGGTTGTACGCGCACGCGTGCGTGCGCCAGGCGGCCCTCGATGCCCTCGAACATGGCTTCCGGGTCGTGATCGTCGAAGACACGGTCGCTTCCTACGATCCCGCTCACGCTGTGGTGACGCGGCGCTTCCTGGAGGACCGGGGTGTCGAGTACCTGAATACCCCGTCGCTGCTGGACCGCCTCGATCTGCGATCAGGCGTACCCCGCGTGCCGCCGAGTGCATCGAAGGCGCCCGTTCATCCCGTGGCGTGCATCGACGGTCGGTGGCGCGCGCGCACCAATCAGGCGGTCGTCGAACAGCGCAATCCATCGCGTTGGGATCAGGTGCTGGGTCAAGTCCCGGTGGCGGATCTCGAAACCGTCGCGTCCGCCGTCGCGTCCGCCGCGCGGGCGCAGCGTGATTGGAAGGAGCATTCGCTCGTCGATCGTATCGCAACTGTGAGCCATTGGGCCGAGTGCCTGAAGACCCGATCGGACGAGTTCACCCGTCTGGCAATCGAGGAGGTCGGGAAACCCCTCGTGGAAACACGTGTCGAGATGACGCGCATGGTCGAAAGCATTCAGGTGGCGCTCAGCTACGTCAGCCGAGCGGAGATCGAGCGCTGCCTCGTGCGAAAGGGCAGTGACACGGCACGGGCCCGTCGCTGCGCGCTCGGTGTCGTCGCGGTGATCACCCCGTGGAACAACCCGGTCTTCCTCCCGGCTTCGAAGATTGCGGCGGCGATTGCGCTCGGCAATGGCGTCGTGTGGAAGCCAGCCATCGAGTGCCCGCGGACGAGTATCGCGCTTCTCACGAGTCTGCTCGACGTGGGGGTTCCTCCGGGACTCGTGAATCTGGTATTCGGAGATGCTACCACGGCGCGCGCGTTGATCGCGATGGATGCGGTGGCGGCCGTGACCGTGACTGGCTCGACGCGGACCGGCAAAGAGGTGGCCGTCGCCT